>OMBN01000589.1_pt1 | contig 21727 bp, 17 predicted proteins | sample 1644891 | NCBI WGS metagenome assembly OMBN01 (sample SAMEA103958144, study PRJEB25191) | human gut metagenome | reverse complement strand
TATCTTTTCTGCCAAGACAGAAAAGATATGGCCCGCGGAGCGGCGGTGACGGCGCACTAAATCAAACCGCGCCTTCGGCGCATTCGAACGCGGGGCTGAAACCGCCCTTACGGAAGCATAAAGCCGCCAAAGCGCTTTTGACAAACGGAGCCGCGCCCAGCCGGGCGCGGCTCTTGCTTTCTTATAGGTCTACCTTTTCAAAGCGATCTGCCGACGTATGGAAGGCCAGCGTGCTCAGCAGCAGCCAGACCGCCGCGCCGCCGAGCAGGACCGGCAGCTGCCGCAGCTGGTCGTGCAGGGCGTAGCTTTCCAGAAGCGCGGCGCTCTGCGGCAGGACGGCCAGCAGAACATGCTCCAGCGTTTCCAGCACGGCGATCAGCACAAATTCCAGAATGCTGCACACCAGAAACGGCTTGCCGAGATCGTAGCCGTTTTTATAGTGCATCGGCAGGAACACCGCGTTGAATGCGCCCATCAGCACGAAGGACAGGCCGAGAAAGGCCGTGTTGGCCTCGATGCCGACCTCGTTTTTGAGCTGCCCGTACTGTGCCCGGATGAACAGGAACGGGATGCACACGAGCACCTGAAGCAGCTGAAGGTCCATGACCGTCCGCACCCGCGCACGGACCATCTCCCGCTTGGTCACAGGCAGGAGCATCATGTAATACACGTCGCGGTTTTCCCGGCAGGACTGGAAAAACAGGAAAATGCCGAGAGAATTATAGAAAAAAGTCACATAATACGGATAATTCGGAATAAGCAGCAGTCCGCTCAGCGCCAGAAAGAAAAACGGCACCGGCGACATGGCCAGCTTCCATTCCTTATATTGCAGCGCCTTCATTGCTCCGCCTCCCTTTCCAGATGCACCATAATGTCCTCCAGCGACGGCTGCGTCACCCTGCAGCCCGCCGCCAGCGCGGCGTCCTTCGCCTCGAGCAGGCCCGCGAACGACTCGCGGTGCTTCCGCAGGCCGATCAGCGCCCGTTCCATCGCGGGCGTCAGCTGCTCCGGCGTTCCCTCCGCCAGGACGTAGGCGGCGAGGAAGTCCTTCTTCGTCCGCGAGGCGAAAATGCGTCCGTTCTGGATGTAGGTGATGTGATCGGCGCACTTTTCAAGGTCGGAGGTAATGTGCGTCGAAAACAGGATCGACACGCCGTCCTCCTCCGCAAGCGTCAGGAACAGGTCGAGCAGATCGTCGCGCGAGACTGGGTCGAGACCGGAGGTCGGCTCGTCGAGGATCAGGAGCTTCGCGCCGTGGCTCATGGCCAGCGCAAGCTGGTATTTGACCTTCATGCCCTCGGAAAGCTCGCTCGTGCGCTTGTCCTCGCTCAGGCGGAAGCGTTCGAGGCAGCTGCGGTACATTTTTTCGTCCCATGTGGGATAAAACCGGCGCGTGGCGTCGGTGATCTGGCGCAGGCGCTTGCGCGGGTAATAGCTCAGGCCGCCCGAGACGAAGCCAATGCTCCGGCGGATCTCCTGCTCGTCGCGATCCATGTCCTTTCCGAGCAGCGTGATCCTGCCGGCGTCGGGATGCACCAGATGCAGCAGGGACTTGAGCGTGGTCGTCTTGCCCGCGCCGTTGCGGCCGATGAAGCCCATGACGGAGCCGGACTCCATCGAAAACGATACGTCCCGGAGCGCAAATTCCGGGTAGGCCTTGCACAGGCCCTCAACCTTCAGGATCGTCATTGTCCGCCTCCCGCGCCGTTTCCCACAGCCGCTCCGGTACGGAGATGCTGTTTTCATCGATCAGCGCAATGCCGCGCTTTTTATCGGCCATCAGCAGCAGCTGGTCGCCGGGCTGGATGCCGAAAAGCTCCCTTGCGCCCTTCGGAATGACGATCTGGCCCTTATCGCCGACCTTGACGATGCTGATGAATTTGCCCTTTGGATATTGCAGCGCCATAAAACCCCTTCTTTCCAAAAAGTATAACTTTTCCCACATAGTATAACGCAAGAAAAAATGAAAAGCAAGGGTTGCATTTTGGAAAAAATCGTATAGAATGGTGACAGTAGTAACGGGAAAGGAGGCAGCGCCATGAAATACGTCTGCGACATCTGCGGTTGGGTCTATGACGAGGACGAGGGCTATCCCGAGGGCGGCATTGCGCCCGGCACCAAGTGGGAAGACGTGCCCGAGGATTTCGAGTGCCCGGTCTGCTACGTCGGCAAGGATCAGTTCTCCGAAGCGGATGAATAAAAAGTCCATGTCCCGGGCGAACACCCGGGACATTTTCTATGCTCAGGCGCTTTTCCGGGAACTTCGGGGCCGGTTTTTCGTCTGAAAAACAGGGCAGCACCGCACAATTGCGTCTGCGCGCTGCGGCGGAGCTTTTCCGCCAATTCTGCGGTGCTGCCATAGAAATATCCGCCGGAAAAGGCGGACAGAAAAATTTGGAGGTATTTTTATGTGGGGCATCGGCCTGTTTGAATCGCTGTTTCCCATCTTTTTTCTTCTCTTTTTTGGCTTTGCCATTTATATGATCGTCTCGACGCTTGCCGCCCGCGCGAGGGAAAACCGCCGCAATGATGCCTCGCCCCGGCTGACCGTCCCGGCCAGCGTCGTGGCCAAGCGCGCGCAGGTCGGCTCGTCCGTCCATCACAACGCCGCGACGCACACCAGCTCCACCCACTATAACACCCGATACTTTGCGACCTTCCAGTTCGAGAGCGGCGACCGGCTGGAGCTTCCGGTCGCGGCCACGGAATACGGCCTGCTCGTCGAGGGTGACCACGGCCTGCTCAGCTTTCAGGGCACACGCTATCTCGGCTTCCAGCGGCAATGACATACAGAAACAGAGGCAGCGGAATCGCTGTCTCTTGTTTTATAATAAGAATATATTGATAAACGATAAATTTCGCTTGACATTCGATAAATTCCGTGCTATCATGCAGGCAGAAAGCAAAAGGAGCGTGACGCCTATGAACTGGAATGCGGATAAGAGCGTGCGGCTGTCGCAGGCGTGCGTGATCGTGTTTGCCGCGCTGCTGCTGGCGCTGGACATCGGGTGCTATTGGGCTGTCCAGTGGTTCACCGGCCTGCGGCATATGTCGAAGCAGAGTGCCTTTCTCATGATGCTCACGATCTATCTGTGCAGCATTTTCGCGTGGATCCTGCTGGTGCAGCTCTGGCGGCTGCTGCGGAACATTCAGGCCGGGCGCATCTTTGACGAGAACAACGTCCACCTTCTCCGCGCGGTAAGCTGGTGCTGTGTGGGGGCGGGGCTGATCTGCCTGGTCAGCACGGTCTACTATTTTCCCTTCGCAGCCGTCGGCATTGCAGCGTGCTTCATGGCGCTGATCGTGCGCATCGTCAAGAACGTGTTCCAACAGGCCATCGCCATGAAGTCTGAGCTGGATCTCACGGTCTAGGAGGCGCACCATGGAAATTCTCGTGAATCTGGACGTGATGATGGCAAAGCGCAAAATTTCCGCCGGAGAGCTTGCCGAGCGTGTCGGCATCACGCCCGCGAATCTGTCCATTCTCAAAAACAACAAGGCGAAGGCCATCCGCTTTTCCACGCTGATGGCGCTGTGCCGCGAGCTGCAATGCCAGCCCGGAGACCTTCTGGAATTTGTGGACGGCCCCAAGGCCGCTGAGTAAAGGAGAATCGAATATGGAAAAGCCCGAACGGGATGCCGAACAGAGCACCCCTCAGTATTCTGCACCCATTTTACCGGAAAACGCCGGCGAAGCCTATGTCGCCATACCGGAGCCGCAGCCGTTTACGGCCACCCTGCGGGAGCGGCTCCTTGCCTTACTGATCTATATCCCCGCCTATCTCTACTGCTGCAGTTGGAATACCGGATACGCCTTTCTGATCTTCTGTGCGTTCTTTATCGCCATGACCGAGTGGCGCCATTGGGAGGAGAAGCGCAGCCTTGAAAGCTGGGTCTGGCTGGGCTGCCTTGCCGTGACGGTGCTGAGCGCACCGCTGGGCCGCAACCGCGTTTGGGGCGACCTGCGCCTGCTGTTTGCGCACGGCTTTGCGATCTATTGGGTGCTCTGCCGCTCCGGGCGGCTGAGCGGCGGCGAAAGTGGCCATCTTCTGCCGCTCGACGCGCTGAACGGCGCGGTCATTTTCCCGGCGAAGCACTTTTTCCTGCGCATCCGCACAGTCTTTTATACGCTGACGCATCTGCGCGGCGCCGATAAAAAGCGTCAGCCGGTCGTCGTCTTTGCGGTCGTCCTCGCGCTGGCCGCCGCGCTGAGCCTGCTGGTGCTGGCCGTGCAGGAGCTGTCCGGCGCGGACGCCGTATTTCAGGACGGCGCGAAGCGCTTTCTGGCTCTGCTGACGCCACAGATTGACGAGCTTGTTCTCTGGCGCTTCCTGCTCAGCCTCCCGATTGGCGCATACCTCTTCGGCCTCGTTGCCGGGACGGGCCGCGAATCCATCGAGGCGCTCCGCGGACGCGGTGAGGCTGTCGAGTCCTGCCTTCGGTCGCTCCGCAAGGTGCCGATCGGCGTCTGGATCGCCGTCATGGCCGTTTTTTCCGCCGTCTATCTCGCATTCTTCGGCCTTCAGGCCAGCTATCTCTTCGGCGCGTTCACCCGCACCCTCCCCGAGGGCTATACCGTCGCGGAATACGCGCGGCAGGGCTTCTTCTCGCTGTGCCGCGTGATGGCGGTCAACTTTGCGCTGCTGTGGCTGGTGACGCGCTCGTGTGCGCAGCCGGTCCGTGAGAAAAGGAGCGTTCTGCTGCTGTGTACGGGCATTCTGGCTGAAAGCCTCCTGTTCGCCGTGATCGCCGCCTCCAAGCTGTATCTCTACATCTCCAGCTTCGGCTTCACGCCGCTGCGGCTGCAATCGGCGTGGCTGATCGTCGTGCTGTTTGCGGGCTGCGCGTGCGCGCTCTACGCCCTCTGGGGCGGCAAAAAGGCCATGAAGGGCTGGATGCTCTTTGCGGGTGTGACGCTGGCGCTGCTGCACCTCTATTGAGCCGCACTCCGTATACCAGTGGGGGAGCCTCCCGCCGGAGGTTCCCCTTTCCCCGGAAAGCCGTCGAAAAGCGGTGAAATTTCCTTTGAAGTTTGCACCCTTTTGGGGGTTGACAGTCCGCACCGGATGTGCTATGATAATTGAGCGCATGAGAGAGCGCTTCTATCGCGGGATAGAGCAGTCTGGCAGCTCGTCGGGCTCATAACCCGGAGGTCGGGGGTTCAAATCCCTCTCCCGCAACCATCTAGTAGAACCAAAAAAGATATCTACGCGAAAAACCCAGAAGTTTCAACGGCTTCCGGGTTTTTTTGCGCCCATTTTTTGAAGTTGGAAAAAAAGATATCAAAAAGGGTTTTGGCAAAATCAGTGGACTTGAACCTTTACCCACGCGATTTTGGGCCGCTTTTCCGGGAATTTTTCGGGAAAGCGGCTCTTTTTTGCTCTCGGCAAAATGTAGAATTTCGACCGGCGTTTTTGTTGGTCTTGCCGAACACTCACTCCAAGCACAGATACCAGCGCGTTAGCCAGCTGTGCGACGTTTCAGACGTTAAGACCGCAGGCAAGCCTCCACCCGCTTCAGGACGAAATCACAGCGTATTGGCGATGCTGGGACGCGAGAAAGCAAACCTCCCGTTGCGCTGGCAACGGGAGGTCGTTTATCTGCTGGCTCTCAGCAGAGCATCGGTTTTTAATGTCACGCCCATCATGTCTTTGTGGGCTTCGCGGGTATCGCGGCAGAGCGGCGAGAGAAACGTCAGCGCGTTCTGAATGCGGCTCAGATCAGATGCGGAGAGCGTATTCTCGTGCAGATGGCGCAGCACCCGGCGATAGTGCTCATGTGTGATAAGGAAGCACAATCTGTGTAAAACTTTTTCTCGTTCCAGTCAGGGCGTATTTTGCTCTGGCTGGAACATTTTCTTTTGTGCCCCTATGCTGGCAAATCGAGCTTGCCGACGGAAGAGTAGTAGTATATTCAAAAAAAGTGCGGCCTTATACATTAGAACGATTTACATTTTACAAAAATGCGGATATAATTATTATGAATTAGTATGAAGCGAAAAACTTATGATGAGGGGCGCGCCCCTCATCCCGTGGGTACCCACGGGATGATACCACTCTGTAACCTGTGGACTTTGCCCGCTGTGGTCAGGCGGGCATGAACAAAACCTGACCACCATACAAAGGAGGACATACCATGAGAAAACGCATCGCAAGCCTGCTTCTTATTCTGGCATTGTGCTTTACACTGCTGCCAACGGCGGCGTTTGCAGAAGAGAACGAGCAAAGCAGCAAAATCTCAATCACAACAGTAGATGAGCTTTTGCAATTTGCAAAAGCTGTGGACAATGGCGAATATGACGATAAAACAGATGCGGTTGTATCTCTTGATGCGGATTTGGATTTAACAGGTGTTGCGTGGAAACCGATTGGCAGCGTCTTTGACAGCGACGGAAATCTGCTGCACTACTTCAGCGGCAAATTTTACGGAAACGGACATACGATTTCCAATTTAGATTTTTCCGAAAACTATGGAAAGGCAGAGTATCCGGTTTTCGGATTTTTCAGCGTGGCTTACGGCGCTGAAATTTCCGGTTTGACAATTCAAGGCAAGCTGGATGTGTCCAATTCAGGGTATGTCTTTTTTGGAACAGTTGCGGGCGTTGCAGAAAACAGCAAAATTTCTGACTGCGTTTCGGATGTATCGTTCACGGATACGGACAAATATATCAACGGCCCTGCGGCTTTGTGTGGATATGCGATAAATAGCACGATTGAACACTGCCAAAACAAGGGGAATTTTTCAGTAACGACGGATACTACCTCTTTGCAGATGGGCGGTATCGTAGGTGTTGCTGACAACAGTACCGTACAGTATTGCGCCAATACAGGCAATATGACCTCTTGGACACCCCATACCGGCGGAATTGTTGGGCAGTTGTATCAAGGCTCAAAAATTATCAATTGTTATTCCAACGGGAAAATGATTCCTCTTGGCTATGGCACTACGAATTTCGGCGGCATTGCAGGTACTGTTTGGGCAGGTACAGAAATCAAACATTGTTATTTCGCTGGTGAAATGGATTTATCTCAATATAAGGCCACTACACCTTATAAGCGTTTAGGTGGTATTGCAGGCGACGTTTCTTCTGATACACCTGTTTTTGAAAACAATTATTTCGTGGAAACTGAAAATGTTCCGGCTTGCTTTAAGTACCAGGATGCTGGAACAGAAAAGACCCTTGTCTTTATGAAAACGGAAGATTTCTTTAATGAAATCACTGCTGCTGGCGGCAATTATCGATTTAATTCCAATGGAACGCCCCTTTTGCCTGCACCGAAGTATACGGTTTCTTTTGTCGTAACACCTGCCGAGTTGGCGAATGTAGTCATTAAAGTGGACGGTCAGGAAGTAGCAACCCCCGTTGATTTGGAGGCAGGCACTTACAAAGTTGAGGTCAGTGCAGATAATTGTGCGGTTTTCACTTCCGATATTACGATTACGGCTGATACAGCAACTCATACGCAGACCATTGCAATGACTTATTTGCCTTCCGACTACACTAAGTTCATCGAAGCCATTGCTGCCTTTGTCACGAAAGTTGAGACAAGTCCGTTCAGCGATGTGTCCACCAGCGCCTACTACTACGAGGCCGTGAAGTGGGCACAGAAAAAGGGCATTACCGGCGGTATCGGCAACGGTCTCTTTGGACCGAACCAGCCTTGCACCCGCGCACAAATCGTCACCTTCCTGTGGCGTGCTGCCGGTTCTCCCGTGGTGAACTACGCCATGAACATGAGCGATGTCCCCGAAAGCAGCTACTACGCCGAGGCCGTCCGCTGGGCGCTCAGCGAGGGCATCACCACCGGCACAACGGAGAACACATTCTCTCCCGACAGCGAATGCACCCGCGCTCAAGCCGTCGCGTTTCTGTTCCGCTACGCTGCGTCCGAGGCGGTCACCTTGCAGGAGCTGGTGTCCGGCTTCTCTGACGCCGATTCCGTTCCTGGCTACGCGCTTCCCGCGATGAACTGGGCGCTTGCTGAGGAAATCGTACAGGGCAACGGCAGCAAGCTCATGCCGAACGATTCCTGCACGCGTGCGCAGATTGTCACCTTCCTCTTCCGCGCATATCAGGACAAATAAGCAATCGCAAAAAAGCAGCGGGGCGGCATAGGTCGCCCCGCTCCGCTCGCCAGCCTGTGAAGCACAGGCTGACGAGCTTATTTTTGGTAGAAAACATCCTTAGCAAATCTCGTCTCCACGCACTGTGCCAGATGGATTTTGATGCGCGTTGTCAAATCCCCGTGATTCATGAACAGTAAACTTGGTTTTTGTTGATATTGCTCAATCCAAGATACAAAATGAAGCGGCGTTTCGCTCTCTTATGAAAAGAGGCTTGAAACGCCGCTTTTTCCTTTTTTATATTTCAAAACCAAGACATAGGAGGTCACAAAAAATGTCTGTATTCCGTGTTGAGAAAACCAAAGGTTACACGGTCATGTCCAACCACCATCTTCGCAACCATACGTTGTCTCTCAAGGCCAAAGGACTCCTCTCGCAGATGCTGTCGCTGCCAGAGGATTGGGATTACACGCTGCAGGGGCTTGCGCAGATCAACAAAGAGAGCATCGACGCCATCCGCGAAGCTGTGCGCGAGCTGGAACGTGCCGGTTACATCAAGCGCAGCCGCGAACGCGATGAGCGCGGCTGCCTGCGCGGAACCGTCTACACGATCTACGAGCAGCCGCACGCGGAGCCAACGCCGGAAGAACCTACGCAGGAAAAGCCTGCGTTGGATAACCCAACATTGGAAAAGCCTATGTTGGATAAACCTACGTTGGAAAATCCAATGCAATTAAATACTGAGAGTACTAAGAAAAGAAAAAGACAAAGTAAAGACTCATCAATTACCGATTCGATTCCTTTCCCTTCCGGTTTTCCGGACGCTCCCACGCAGAAGCGAACGGAAGCGAAGGAATCGTTTGAAAGCTATCGGGAATTGATTTTGGAGAACATCGACTACGACGTTCTGGCAAATGATCCGCACGTTGACCGGGAGCAGCTTGACGAGATCGTCGACCTGCTGCAGGAGACAGTTTGCAGCACGCGCAGCCGAATCCGCGTTGCAGGCAACGATTATCCAGCCGAGGTCGTGCGGTCAAAGCTGCTGAAGCTGAACAGCGAGCATATCCGTTTCGTCACGGACTGCCTGAAGCAGAACACAACGAGGATTCGGAATATCCGGCAATATCTGCTGACTGCGCTGTTCAATGCACCAAGTACGATGAACAGCTATTACACGGCGTTGGTGGCGCATGATATGGCAGCTTAAAGCCAAACAGCAAGGGGCTTGAAAAAACTATTCAACCGATTCAAGTGCGCTGCGGACCATTGCGACGATCATATTCATCTGTTTTGGTGTGGCCGAGCGGCAAAGAGCAAGCAGGGAATCCAAATCCTGCGATTCTGTCAGGTTCAGGTTGTCCGCAAGCAAATATGTTGGGGAAACATTCAACGTGCTACAAAGCGTTACGAAAACCTGCAGGCTGGGTGTTTTTGCGCCAGACTCTATTTGCCTGAGATATGTCGCATTGATGTTGCAGGCTTCGGACAGCCGTTCACTTGTCCAGCCCCTATCCTTTCGCGCGGTGTTGATTCGTTTTCCCAGCAACTTTTTATCCATCTGATTCTCCCCACCTGTATGCTGATTGAGGCAAATTCGTTCCCTATAAGCTTACATTTTTCTTGACGCAGAAAATAGCGACTGCTAGAATACGAAATATAAGCCATTAGACTACATGTGAGGTGATACAAGATGTGCGGAACGAAAAGCTGCGCGATCCTCGGACACAATCCCATGCGGTTTGCATGGGGATTTGATGAAGAAGCTGCGGAATGTCACGATATGAAGATGGAGTTGGCCCAGCAGATCATGGTGCTGCGTCAGCAAGGGGTGACGCACTTTTCCGTGGCCTGCGACTACGGCGTGGGGCTTTACGCCGCAGAGATCATTAACGCGCTGCGGAATGATGATCCGGAACTGATGCTGTTTTGTGTTACGCCATACGAGGAACAGGCAACAAAGTGGACACCGGAACTGCGCGAACGCTATTTCGATATGCTGATAAAATGCACACACATGACGGCTGTTAGTCTCCATAAACAGCCAGACGCACAGCTGAAAGCCTACCGAACAATCATCCGGCAGTCTGACATGGTGCTGGCGGTCTACGATCCGGCATCTGCGCGTGGGGATGATACCGATAAGGCGATTTCTTATGCGAGAGAATTGCACCGCCCCATGCTGATGATCCACCCGGACACATTGAAAACGACATACTCCTGCGTGGAAGTCTGATGTGTCAGCACACTGTCCTTTGCTATAATGAGCATAGAAAAGACTTCGTAAATTTCTGCAAATTTACGAAGTCCTAAAAACGCAATAAATATCTTGTTTCTGACACCATTATACAATAGCACAGCAAAAAGTCAATGCGGTTCGGTATCAAAATATTGATTATTTGCGTCGTTTTCGTAAAGATCAATCGGTATCAGGTGATGCAGAATACTATTGTGCGAACATCGTATATGTATTCGCAGTCAGAACAGCCGTCAAAAGGAGGGTGCCGTTTGCCAAAAACAGGTGAGAACATTTATAAGCGAAAAGACGGACGTTGGGAAGCGCGCTTTATCAGTGGCAGGAAACCGGATGGATGCGCAAAATACACTTCTGTCTATGCGCGCACCTATGCCGCAGCAAAGGCCAAGCTGGAGGACCGAAAACGGATGATCGTGTCACGACCTGCCGGGAGCTGCCGCTTGACGGTAAAAGAGCTTTTTGTATGGTATCTGTCACAGGCAGAGATCAAGCCATCTACACGCGCCAGATATGTTTTTCTGATCGAGCATCATATCCTTCCGGAGCTTGGTTCGATCTTCGTCGTTTCTTTGACGGCGAAACAGCTTTCTGACTTCCTAAGCCAAAAGAGACAAAGTGGGCGGCTGCATGGCGGTGGGTTATCTGCCAAAAGCGTCCGGGACATCGGTGTTCTGATAAAAGCAGCGCTTCGTTTTGCCAGCGCAGAATACCATTTTTATTGTGACGCGCTGAACACCAAGCTGCCGAAGACAAAACAGCGTGAAATCGAACCGTTTTCTGCGTGGGAGCTTGACCAACTCAGGAAAGGTCTATCGCCGTCACCCAATCACAAGGACGCCGGAATCTTACTTTCCGCAAACGGAGGATTGCGGCTTGGTGAGGTTTGCGCCCTGCGCGTTTCAGATATCGACTTTCAAAACGGCACCGTCAGCATTGAGCGCGCCGTTCAGCGTGTCCGTCAGAATGGGAAAACGAAGCTCATCATCCAGACACCAAAGAGCGAAAAATCTGTGCGCGTTATTCCACTTCCAAACGATATGATGGCGTATTTGAAAAAAGCTGTTTCTGGTCTGTCACAAAATGCGTATATCCTGACAGGCCGAACGGATAAGCCAATGGAGCCCCGCACCTATCAATATTATTTTGAATCTGTTCTGCGTCGGTGTGGTATCCGGAAGCGTAGCTATCACACACTTCGTCACACTTATGCGACCCGCTGTATCGAAAATGGGATTGACGTTAAAAGCGTCAGCGAAATGCTGGGTCACGCAGATGTTACGACAACGCTGCGGTTGTACGTCCATCCGTCTCTAGATAGCAAACGGCAAGCCATTCAGAAAATCAGTTTCCTCGGCGGTGTCGCTTAAAAGCCTATTCGCCGTCAAAATTTCCGTCACCCAAAACGCGGAAAGGCCGATGATCTCAAGGAGCATCTGGCGTTTCATCGTAAATTTGCAGAACTTTATGAAGCCGAAACCGCCATGTTTTGTATGTGCAGATAGTATGTCACATCTATGCCGGCACATACGGAGAATGGAAGAATCTTGACAATCTAATATGTTTGCCAACGAAGAATTGTAATTGCAGGTTATCTCTCGCTTTATAGTCTGCAATGAAAGAGCAATGAATCTACTCGCCCGGAACTGTGAGGATGAGCAAGTTTCTAAAGTAGCTTGGAGGAAACGAAAGACAGCGTTACACTAACAAGCTATGTGGCCGAAAGGTCGCCATTGCGGGAGAAAATCCCGTGAGAAGGTAGGAAACAGAGCGCGGACGCGACCTGCGTCCATAGTCCAAGTCAGGAGAATCGCTTTTCTTTGCCTGCATGAGATGCTGCCTGTTTTATGATCTCGTTACGTGCAGAAGTTGGCAAACAAAGGGTAGATAGCACGATGATCCTATCGGTAATTCGGAACAGGGCTCCGATTTGCTTCTAAAGTTGAAGTAAATCGGTGTTTTTGTTTTTGAAGCAATCGGATCATCTCGCGTCAGCGGGATGATTTGTTTTTTGCGGAAAAATCGATAGGAGGATTATCTGCGATGAATGAGCAGCAACGGCAAGCATATCTGGACCAGATCAACTATGGCCGCATTGAGCGCGTGATCGCCTACAAAAACGTGCAGTTCATCCTTGAGCATCAAAATGACACTTTGGAGCAGCTCTCGGCATACTTGCAGAGCTGCATGGAGGACATCGGGCATCCTCCTGCGCCGGTCGAGGTGATCGGTGCGGACTACATCATATATCGTTTCGGCTCATGGCAAGCCGCGATCCGATCTTTTTATGCCGGAAAAATCACAAACATCAAAAATCCACCACATTTTCGTGACCGCAAGATCGTTCAGGATTTATGCGAGATCGAATTGAGGCGGCTTGCAGCGAAGGACGCGGCATCTTCTGAACGGGAGGTGCGGCGATGAATCCGAACAGAACGTATGAGGAAAATATGGCGGCGCTTAAAAAAGTTTTGACCCAACGCACCTATACGGCGCTGTCTCACAGGAACATCGAGTTTGTTCTGAAATATCAAAATGCGTCATTGCAGGAATTGGCTGCATATTTGCGGCGGCAGCAGGCGGAGCTGCGGCATATCCCCGGCAGGACAGAAATAATTGGCGGCGATTTTATTGAACTGCGGTTCCGCGGATGGGTAAATGCGCTTGAAGCGATCGGCGTTAGCAGAGAGCTTGCGGCAAAGCGCAGTACGCCCGCGCTGGAAAAAACGGCGCTGTTTCAGGCGGAGTTCAATACACAGCGGGAGCTAGACAAAGCAGCCAAGGCTGAGGCCAAAAAGCAAAATAAAGCCAAAGAGAAACCGCCGATTCAAGGCAAAGGCCGCCGGTTCCGCGCCGATCTTCTTCTGGATGAGAAAATCACCGGAAGAACGATGTACGCGCTTGAGTTGCAAGGGTTCAAATGCCCACAGAATAAGAACGTGCGGAAAACGCAGGAGTTCAAAGCCGAGTACCAGCGGCAGCTCACAAGGTTCCGGCAGGAGCAGGCCGCAGAAAAGGAAACCAAACGCGCAGCGCGGCAAGCCGAACGGCAGGAACCGGCTGCGGAGGAAAGCGCACAATAATTTATTTGCACAATCCGTATTGGGAACGGATTTGCACATAGACCTGATCTCATCCCCCTGAGATCAAACTGCCAGCGCGTCGCCCCCGACGCGCAGAAATCCCCGGTTCCGAATTGGGAACGCGGAACCGGGGGATCTCAAAACGAATCTACCGGGCCTTCGCCCGTCTCAATAAGGCGATACGCGCCGACAACTGAATAGCCACAGCGAGAGAGCATATTGCCCCGGCGAAGCGACGCGACGAGACGAGCGCGCCAACGGGCAGAAAACGCGGTCTACGTCGCGGCGGGCGGGAGCGCAGGAAGCGGTATCGTATCTGTGGTGTGAAGCAGGAATTTGTTGTTTGCAGCAGCTTTTGCTGTGACATAAAGCATCCCATCTCGATGCAGAGCTGTTCCTCGGCTGCATCGGATCAAGTGCGAGGAACGATTTTTATGCAGACAGAAAGGAAGTCAAGCATGAAAAAGATTTTCAACTCCCGCGCGCTGGCACTGATCCTTGTGCTGGCAATGGCCGTATCGCTGTTTACGTTCAGCGCATCGGCTGCAACAACCGAGTCCCTGAGTGGACACGGCAGCAACATTTCCACCATCACTGCAACCGGCGTAAATTATGAAACCGTCGAGTATGCAACGAGCACAGACACGCACGGAACGATCTATGACTATTATCTGGCTGTTCCGGCAGAAACCGCAAACGGCACGGAGCTGACTGTGGCATTTACACCGGCTGCAAATGTGTCGAGCAATTTTGTCATCTCCAAATTCGGTGCCAACGTACCGAACCCGCCTCAGGGTATCAACTACATTTACTCCGGCGCGTCCAACACCTACACTGCAACGCTGACCGATGGCGCAGCACTTGTGACCGCCTACGTTCACAATGATGTCAGAGGCGCGTTCAGCACATTTGACACCTATGCGTTCCATTTCTACACCTCGAAACCCGTCAGCATTTCCACCGGCGATCCTGTGTTCATCGCATGGAATGGCAATACTGGCACTGTGGCTGGCCGCTATGGTTCCAACAAGATTCCCGGTGAATTTACGCTTTGGGTCGATACACCGACATCTGTTACTGTGAACGGTACTGCGCAGAGCGCGTCCTTGCAGAACGGCACGAACTACGGCTACACGATCACAACTTCTGAAGAAAACACACTTTCCATTGTTGCGGTCGCAAAGGGCGTAACCTACACCATTTCCTGCGGCACCAAGTCCCACACTCCGGCCGGCAGCGCACCTACCTCGGTTGTGAGCTACCTGCCCATTGGACAGTTTGCCAACAACTCCGGCTGGGGTTATCTTGGCACGAAGTTTGTCGGCAAGACTGCGCCGGAAACCACCGGTGTCTCGCTGGGCGCGTTCGGCGGCTTCATTGAGTTCAAGTTTGAAAACGGCATCACAAATGATGAAAAGAACCCCTACGGCGTAGACTTCGTGATCTACGGCAATGCGTTCAACGGCAACCCGGAAGCTGGCGCAGTACAGGTTTCTGAGGATGGCACGACGTGGTACGAGTTGGCTGGCTCCAACTACTATGATGGCAATTTCACTTATAACGCGCCGTCCAGCGGCTTCTCCAAAGCCTACTCTGGAACTCTGCGTAACACCAGTGTTGTCTACACAAAAGGTTCCAGTAGAGTGTCTGCTAAACTCGGCAGCTTGAACGCGGTCGAAGTCTGCCCGGCAGCATGGTTCCCGCTGCTTACGAACTTTACTGCTTTTGACGGCAATCCAACTGGCGGCGCACATTGCGCAAGCGGTGTCTCCGTGAATCTCAGCGGCGACACACTGACCTTTGCTGGTATTACAGCGATTGCGGATTCGGACACGACGGCTGACTATGCGTTCGGCTATGCAGACGTTACCCCGAACGGCAGCCCCGACCAGTACGGCGACGCGGTCAATCCCTACACGCCGTACACTTCTGATAAGACTGGCGGCGACGGCTTTGATCTGGAGTGGGCGGTTGATATTTCGACCGGTCTGCCTGTTGATGTGACCGGCAAGACGTTCCACTATGTGCGTGTTTACAGCGCAGTTCTGGATTTTGGCAGATTTGGCGAGACCTCGGCTGAAATTACTGGCATTTTCACGACTAAAAATAAAGCTACGACTTCTGTTGGTCAGACAGTTCCCACTTCTTTGACGATCAATGGTGTGGACATCAACCTCTTTGGTTCCCCGGTATCCTACGGTAATGTAAAGCTTTATGATCTTAGCCTTGTGGGTATTACAAGCGGAACGCTTCAGGCGACGCTGGCTGGTGCAAACATCTACATGAATGGAACAAATACCGACACGCTTGATGTCGTTGCCGGTACAAATTATGTTCGTGTTATCGTTCAATCTGGCACAGCAGCTCCGTATATTGCGCTTGTTAAATTTGCTTAATAGGAGGATTTAGCTGCTATTAGGGAGCTTAGGGTGCCATTATATCAGGTAAAAACTGATCTTATTAGTATGCCCTAAATCATTAAGCTGGGAGAAAACGCGAAGTTTTCTCCCAGCTTTTTGTAAAACAGAGCAGCGTCAGACGATGAAAAGATTTATAGCCTTTTTTCTCTCGATTGTCCTCGTATTAAGTGTTACGGTGTTCCCAGTTTTTGCAAGCGACGGAAAAGTTAGTATAACGACTGATGGTGTTTATGTCAATGGTTCTGAATGTTCATTTATAACAGATGCCATTACGCTGACCGACACTTCTGCGCTCAAGGGAACAGTCGTAACAAAAACGTATGTTGTGACTACCACAAATGCGTCAACTTTAATACTCCGAAACGATAGTGGACAAGTACTAGCTATGTGTTCTGGATATTTGGATAAGCCCGGTAACGCTGCGGCGCTTCTTCCAAGTTCAAATTTTCCAGCACTGTGTGATAAGCCTGCAACTACTTTGCCTGCAACCACGTCTGAGAATTTTGAAAGTGCAGGACTGCGCAATTTCAAAACAGGTTGCAAGAATTATTACTATGTTTGCTTCAAGTTCTCCACGGCTACGTTTGGGCTACTAATACAAGAAGAATCTGTTGAAGTAAATAAAACAGCTCTGAAAGAAGCTATTGACTCAGCATTACCCACAAGTGGTTATTATACAGAAAATGACCGCTGGAATGGCAGCATATCAAGTGAAAAAGGGTTTTGGAAAGACCTTAATGATATTGTAGATGTGGCAAATGCAGTCTATACCAATGAGAGTGCCACACAGGATCAGGTCGATGCTGCTCTGGCTACGCTGACCGCAGCACTTCCGGGAGCAACAGCAAATTTGATCTCGCTTGAAAATGTCAATGCTACATTCTTATATGAGGCAATTCATTCTGAGTGGCGCTGGCAACAGGGCGAGTTGAGCGATACGACCGGTACACCAGTCAGTGCAGACAACTGTACCGCTATCACATGGGATGCCTATGAGCAGGCCAAAGCTGATGGTCAGACATTGCTGGACAGCTTGTACGATGATGATGGCAACCCCGTTGAGGGTGTCAACACAGCAGCAGACAAGCAGGATGCAGTAAATGCCGCAGCGGAGGCCGCAGACGCGCACAAGCTGGTCAACGCTGATCTTTACAACACTGCCTACGAAAACTATCAAAGCCGTAAGGCAGAAGCCGAAGCCCTGATCGAGCAGTATGACCCGGCCAAGCTGAACGAAAGCGATTACAGCGCGGAGACGTGGGCGGCGTATGTCAGCGCCTACAATGTGCTCAAGGCCGATATGGAGTACCGTATCGTCCGCGGCACAACGGAAGATTACGCCATGCTGAAAGCGTTCAACGGCTACTACGCCTACAATGAAAGCGGTCAGTGGACGCATTACCCGGCACACATCGACGCGCTGAAGGATGCCCGCAAGCAGCTTGCCAGCACCAATGATGTCACTGTTTCCTTTACCTACATCAACAATTTCTCGGCACTGTATGAAGGATTCCGAGGGAGCTGCACCGATCTGTATGTCAACACCAGTCTTGGCTTGGCAAGCGGAAACGCCACGCTCGGCGCAGCATTTGATGCGGCAGAGATTACTGTTGATAGGCACAATGACACGACGCTCCCCGGTTTGGGAACAAGCAATAATGGCGACGAGAACCCGGTATTCGCACTCTACATCAATGGCAGCCATTACGGAGATTACCGCTGGGGGTCAAAAGCACGTTGGAATAACGTTCAGCTCCATGACGGCGATGCTGTTCGTCTGGTGCGCATCCCGCTTCAGATGTTCAACAGCGAGGATTCGTCTGGCTACGATTCTTCCAAAGTCTCGATTCTTCCTGCATCTCCTGGTTTCGGTTACTACGAAAGCAGCTATGCGATGATTCATGCGAAAGCTCCGTCGGCAACCGTGAAGGTTGGTGATGAAGCGGCGTTCTCTGCAACTGTTACCGGCGCATACGCAGGTGCGTCCGGCAGCAAGAGCGCAGAGAATATCACGCTCTTTGTCAGCGACCCGTCAGAGACGGAAACGCTGTCGCAGCCGACGCACAAGACAACGGCGACAACGGATGCCAGTGGCAATCTGGAATACATTTTCAGAGAACCCGGCTATTACACCATTGCCATGTTCAATGTGACGCCGGACGATATGACGTATAAGTCTGTGTACGGCGAGGTCACGATTGGCGAGTATTACTCCCTGTATGCGGGTGATTACGCCATCGTCCATGTCACCAAAGCAGCAGACATCAATGCGCTGATTACCAAATACCGCAGCGAAAATCTCGCAGCGGCCAAAGCGTATTATGAGCGTTTCCATGACTATGATTTCACAACTGCGGACTATCGGACATTCACATCCGCATATAACGCGCTGAAATCCAACCAGACCTCCGCGACAACGTTCAAAGAGCTGATGGATTCGTTTGATGCAGACTATGCAGCATTGCAGGCGGCAGGTGCAAACGCGCTTGACCATGCGGCTATCATTGCTGCGATCCGCAAGAATCTGTCCTATCTCCCGGACGATTTGAGTACGCTGACTGCGGGCAATAAAGATTTGGTTGAAGAAATCCAGACCGCTTACGCCGCTTTGAACTCGTATCAGAAATCTTTGCTGACTGCGAACGAAAAAGCAACGCTGGAAGAACTGGCTGCAATCAAAACTGAGGAGCTTCCGGCTGTCGCTGTCGTGAATCTGGCTCTTGACGCGGATGAAAGCAAATTCCCGAAAATCACAGATGCCACTATGGGCGCGGCACAATTCGGTTACGAAAACCTGAAATGGAAACAGACACCGAATCCTGACGGCAGTCTGCCCTCAATGTCCGGCAACTGGTGGAAGTTCAGCAGCAACCTGCCGGAAACCGCTTTGGCGGGCGATTATGTATTTATCCGCTATTATCTGGACACAACAGACGAGTTGTACTGGCCTGTCTGGTCGATTGACGGCGGTAAAACATGGCTGCGTTCTGAACCGCAAACGCTGACAAGCGTTCACGGAGTCGATTGGTCTGGATACTACATAATCTCCTACCAGATTCCGAAAACCGCTGCGGACGGCAGCACCGTGACTTTCTCCATCAAGATGGTTTCCAAGACGGAATACCAGCAGAGGTTTGAAACGCTCGACGAAGAAACGATTGCCAAGCTGAAACAGGCGGCTATCGCGGTCGTCGAATCCGCGTTCAATGCCTGCGACAAGAGCAAGTATGATGAAGCTGGCATTGCCAAGCTGGAAGATGCGCTGAAATCCGGCAAGGACGCGATCAACGCAGCAACCACGGAAGCTGCGATCAAGGACGCCCGCGATAAGGCCGTCTCAGCAATCAAGGCCGTGCCGGAAGCCGGAAAGAGCATTACAACCGGCGACATCAAGTACAACTCCGGCACAACCGTCGGCACCGTGACCGTCAGCGTGGAGAACACGACGTACAGCGCAGCTTCGTTCAATGACACCATCGTCTCCGGCGAATACGAGCTTGGCACGAATGACAGCATGATGACCGTGATCCTCAAGGCACTGGAAATTGGCGGTTATTCGTGGAACGAGTACGAAACCAAAGACGACCTGACGGCTGATTCCTACAAGACCACCTACATTGCTTCCATCCATAAAGAAGGGAAGTCTCTGTCTGAAAAGGAGGGCAGCAAGGGGTCCGGCTGGATGGGTACGCTGAACGATTGGTTCGTCAATCAGACTTTCGCCGGCTTCACAGTCAAAAACGGCGGCCTGAAATCCGGCGACGTGATCCACGTCGTGTTTACCACCAACCTCGGTGAAGATGTCGGCAGCTCATGGTCGAACAACGAAACCACACTCTCCAACCTGCAATTCAGCAGCGGTACGCTGACTCCAGCGTATAGCAGTGCGACCACCGATTATCTCTTGGTCATTCGCAGTGAGCAGATCGGCACACGCATCAACTATTCCGCCGCAAATAAGAACTTCCAGACCAGAGCTTATCTGAACACCTACGGCAGCGATAACGCCTACTATGCAAACGGCGACATTATGGCTGTTTCGTCCGGCGACGTGATCTATGTCGGCGTTGGTGATAAGAGCTGGCCCACCATGAACAAGGCTTCCAACTACACGACGACCCGCTACACCATCACCGTCGTGCAGAATGGCAATGCGGCAGATGTGCAGAAGCTCATTTCCAATCTTCCGTCTCCGGGCAAGATCACGCTGGCAAGCGCATCGGATGTGCGCACGGCAAAAGCGCAGTTCGATTTACTGACCGATGCACAGAAAACGGAAATCTCCCCAGCGCTGAAGAAGAAGCTGAACGATTGCTATACGGCCATTACGGACATGGAAGCAGCGAAGATCGTCTCTGACGCGATTGCTGCCCTGCCTGCAACACCGACCGTCGATGACATTGGCACAATCCGCTCCGCAGAAGAAGCCTATAACAAACTGACGGATGAGCAGAAAGGCTATCTGACACAGCGTGAGGTCGATAAGCTGAACAATGCGGTTTCCGTCGTTTCTACGCTTGAAGTCGGTTATGTAACTGGCCTGATCGCAGCCCTCCCCGCAAAGGATGCTGTGACAGCACAGGACCGCGCAAAGATTGAAGCTGCACGCGCCGCATACAACAACCTGACCGAAGCGCAGCAAAAGCTGGTCAGCAATTATTCCAGACTGACCGATGCGGAAAAGGCGCTTGAAGATCTCGGCAAGTCCGCGGTCTATGAGCAGACGCTGCAGGATGTTCTCGCTTACGTCAAGGATCAGACCCCGAACCCGAGCATTGGCTCGACCTATGGCGAGTGGGCGGTTCTGGCCGAAGCCAGAGGTAACGTTAGTGCATCCGTCTGGTACGACAAATATCTGAGCAATATTGCAAAAAGTGTTGCTTCGATGAACGGCAAGCTCGATAACACCAAGACGCAGACCAAGCATACCGAGTATTCCCGCGTTATTCTGGCGCTGACCGCGCTCGGTGAGGATGCGACGAAGTTCACCGGCTCCAACGGCACGGTCTACAACCTTGTTGAACCTCTGTTTGAGAAGAACGGCAGCACCTACCGCGTTTCCGAGCAGGGCAACAACGGCACAGCATTTGCACTGATTGCACTGGATTCCGGCAACTATTACGACAATGCGACCGGCACAACTGCACGCAATGCGTGGATCAATAGCTTGCTTGACGCGCAGATCAGCGATGGCTCTTGGGGCATCGATGCAGATTTCCCCGGCTCCAACGTTGATATGACGGCAATGGTCGTACAGGCATTGGCTCCGTATTGCAGCACAAATGCCACTGTTAAGGCTGCGGTAGATAAGGCGGTGGAATGGCTGTCTGTTGAATACCAGAAAACTGGCGATTATGGCAGCTCTGAATCCGCCGCACAGGTCATTGTCGCGCTGTCGGCGCTGGGCATTGACGCAAGGACGAAAGCAGACTTCCAGTATAAGGGCATCAGCGTTCTGTCCAACTTCCTGAGCTATGCGGACCCCAACTCCAAGGGATTCCTGCACGACAAGCAGCCGAACAGCACGGTCAATCAGATGGCATCTGAGCAGGCGGCCTACACGCTCGTTGCGTATGACCGCTATGTAAACGGAAGCAAGCGTCTGTACGATATGTCCGACGTGACAAAGCGTGAGAACGCGGACGCACAGGCTGTTATCGACATGATCAACCAGATTGGCTATGTCGATGAATCCAGCTATAACGCGATTGCGGAAGCGCGCAATGCCTACAACAAGCTCTCTGCTGCTGACAAGGAAAAGGTCACGAACTACAATACCCTGACTGCTGCCGAAACTTCGTACAAGGCAATTCTGAAGCAGAAGCAGACAGATCAGTACAAGGCATTGAAAGCGCACTATGACGATCTTCTGAACGACAAAACCAAGAAGTACGGTACCGCCGCAA
>OMBN01000587.1_pt1 | contig 21775 bp, 15 predicted proteins | sample 1644891 | NCBI WGS metagenome assembly OMBN01 (sample SAMEA103958144, study PRJEB25191) | human gut metagenome | reverse complement strand
ATGCGGTCGTTGTGCTGGCGCAGCTTGTCCTGGGGACCTGTGCCGCGCGGGAAAATGCCCAGCAGGAGGACGTGGGTGTCCGGGAACCTGACCAGCAGGTGTTCAACGGCACCCAGAATTCCCATGGCCGTTTTTTCCGGAGCTTCCCCTCCTTTGAAATAACCGGTATTGTTGGTGCCGATCATGACGATGCAGAGTTTGGGGTCCGTCTGGGCCGGGATGCCGGAATCCGTGATGCGGTAAATCAGGTTGGTGGTTTGGTCCCCGGAAATGCCGAAATTGCAGGGATGATAGGGGGAGAACGCCTTTTCCCATATTGGTTTTCCTTCCCTTTTCCAGTAGTCCGTAATGGAATCTCCCAGGAAAAGGACGCCGCAGGGGTTGTTTTTTATTTGTTCCACCTGCTGTTCATATTGCTTCCTCCACCATTGGGGCTGTTCCCGTGGCAGAGGAGTCAGAGGGGACGGCGCAGCCGTTGAGAGAAGGGAGGCCAGCAGGGAGAAAGCAAGTATGTGCAAAATCTTCATGGGCATTTATTATACGGGCATTTTCCAAAAACGCCACATGAAAGTGGTGGCCTTTTTTTGCTGCTGCGGCGTGCGGGCAGCTTTTGCGGCAGGGTGTTCCCCCTTGCCAGATTCCGGGGGGTGGTGTAGCTTGTGGGCGGTATGAGTGAGGTATCCCTGCAGCATGGAATGACGCGCCAGATGGCCGTTTCCCAGTCCATGCAGACGGGGATGCAGATTCTTCAGGCTTCCGCTTTGGAATTAAGGCAGATTATCCGCCAGGCGCTGGAAACCAATCCCATGCTTGAGGAGTTGCCGGACGCTTCCCCGGAAGCGCTGGAAGACGGTCCGGACGGGGATGCCTGGAATGAGCGGGAGGACGGGTGGAACGAGTTTACGGCGGAAGGCCGCCTGTCTGGGGACGCGGCCGCCCGCCGTGATTTCATGTATGAATCCGTCGTGGCTCCGGAATCCCTGAAAACCCATTTGATGGACCAGGCGCAGCATTCCGCATTGACGGGCCGCGCCCGGGACGCCCTGTTCCTGCTGATTGACGCTTTGGACGAACGCGGGTTTCTGACGGAGTCTCCGCAGGAGCTGGAAGAGCAGGGGTGTTTCAGCATGCGGGACATGGAGGAAGCTCTGGCTGCGCTGAGGGAAATGGACCCGCCCGGAGTGGGGGCGGCGGATTTAAGGGATTCCCTGCTGATCCAGCTTGAACAGCGCGGTTTGAAGCGTTCGCTTGCTTTCCGCCTGGTCAAGCGCTGCTGGCGGGAACTGGCGGCGCACAAGTATGAGGAAGCCGCACGCCTGCTGGATGTGGAACCGGGAGCCGTGGCGGAGGCTCTGGAGGTGATTAGGAGCCTGACTCCTGATCCAGGGGGGGCCTACGCCCCCGGCGGCAACCCTCATCTGCTGCCTGACGTCATTGTGGAGGAGGGGCCTTCCGGCGTGCTGGAGGTTGTCCTCACTTCCGAGTATCTTCCGCGCCTGTCCATGAATGAACGGTATATGGAGTTAATGGCTGAGGGTTCCGGAAGCCGGGAGCTGAGGCAATATCTCCGCAGGGCGTTCCGTGAGGGACAGGAGCTGTTGCGGGCTTTGGATATGAGGCAGGAGACCGTTTTGCGCCTGGCCCGTGTCATTGTGCGGAGACAGGAGGATTTTTTCAGGTCCGGCCCGTCCCGCCTGAAGGCCATGGGCATGGAAGAAGTGGCGGAGGAGATGGGGGTTCATGTTTCCACGGTTTCCCGGGCGTGCCGGGACAAGTACCTGTTGTGCAGGTGGGGGATGAAAGAATTGAGATCCTTTTTCAGTGCGGGAGTTCCGTCTGAATGCGGCGTTTCCCCGGACGGGGCGGCTTCCGGAGCCGTGGCTGCCGGCGCCGTCCAGGAGCTGATGCGGCGGCTGATTGCGGAGGAAGATTCTTCCAAACCCCTCAGTGACGCCGGGCTGGCGGTCGCGCTGCGGGAAAAAGGGGTGAACATCGCCCGCAGGACGGTGGCCAAATATCGGGAGCAGATGAAGATACTGCCCGCTTCCCTGCGCCGGGGAATATGACAGTCCCCTATATTTTGAATTGTTTATTAATAATTTAACAATCAATGTATTGTGTCTTTTGTTAATGGGGCGCTTTTTTTGTTTTTCTTTCCGACGGAAGAGGCGGTTGACTGATGCGGCTTTGGTGCTATAGTCCCCGCTTTATCGTGATGCGTACATTTACCTGGCCTATTGCCCTGCTGCTGGCGGGGCTTCTTTTCCAGACAGTGGCGTTTGCCGTGTTGAATACGGTTGTTCCCCTGTGGATGGAGCAATTTGATGCCGCCACCTGGGAGGCAGGGCTGGTGGGAGCTTTCTTTTTTCTCGGGAACCTGGCCGGAACGCTGCTGGCTGGCGGCGTGATTCGCCGGGCCGGGTTCAAAGGAAGTTACCAATATGCATGCCTTTTATGCGCAGTCTCCACTGTTCTGCTGCCTGTGTTTCCCGGCGTGCCGGCCTGGAGCGGCCTCCGGCTGCTGGCGGGGATCAGCTGCGCCCTGGCCTGGGTGGTGGTGGAAAGCGCCCTGCTGAGGGCCGGAACGCTGCAAACCCGCGGCATTCTGCTGGCTTCCTACATGGTGGTTTATTATCTGGGTACGGTGCTGGGGCAGTTGCTTCTGGGCTGGTTCCCCAGCGATATGCCCCTGATTGTGACGGAAGTCTGCATTTTATCAGTGGCGGGCATGGTTCCGCTGATGTTCGCGCGTCTGGGGCCGGGCAATGGACAGGTTTCATCCTCCTCCCATATAGAAATTCGGACACTGCTGAGACGCCGCAGCGTCTTTCTGGGTGTTGTGGGATGTGTGATTTCCGGCGTGGTATTGGGTACTATTTATTGCCTGATGCCCCTGTTCCTGAAGCACCAGGGAATGGACCACTCTTCCGTGGGATACTGGATGGCCCTGCTGATTGCCGCTGCCATTCTGGGGCAGTGGCCCATGGGGCGGCTGGCGGACAGGTACGGCCGCGCTTTCGTCATGAAATGCCAGTCCCTGCTGGTGGCGGCGGCCTGTGCCGGGCTGATGCTGAAGGGGGGGCTGATGGCTCCCTCCCTGATTGCTCTGGGGCTGGCCGGATTTTCCCTGTACCCTGTTGCCATGGCCTGGGGATGCGAGGAAGCTTCCCGGGATGAACTGGTGACCATGAATCAGCTTCTGCTGTTGAGTTATTCCCTGGGCACGCTGGCCGGCCCTTCCCTGACTTCATTCCTGATGCAGAGGTATTCCGACAATTGGATGCCTATGGTTATTGCGCTGGTGGCCCTTTCCTTCATGCCTGTGCTGATGCTGGGCGGCGGCCACGGAAGGAGAAAGCTGTCCCGGTAACGGGGAGAGAGGGAAACGTCAGGATGCTTTCTCGCCCTGGCCGGCGTTTTTTGCCGGTTCGGGCGCGTCGTTGTCCGCTACCTGGTGGATCATGTCCGTCAGCGCCTGCACATACTCTTCCGTACGGGCATCCGTGACGGGATACTTGCACCGGCAGGAGACCGTGGGAATGCCCAGGACCGCATAATGGCGGTCATTGCCTGTGAGGGCGGAAGGTTCCCGGCAGAAGGTAGCGGGCGCCTGCTCCCAGGATTTGGCGAAGGGGGCGGCGCACTGGCCAGCAAATTTCTTGCCGTGCGGGGTGGTCGTGAACAGAACGGCTTCCCGGTAGGATTCCGGGTCCGGCTGTTTTCGTTCCCCTCCGGCATCCAGCTTCTGAGGTTCCAGATTGATCATGCCCAGGATGTTGGTTGCTCCAATGCTGCCGCTTAGGGTGCTGGCATGCACGCAGGCTCCGGAAGAGATGGATTTCCCTGCGGGCTCCGCTCCGTTCGCGTATGCGACAAAATAGATATTGTGATTGGTGGGGATGTCTTTCAGGCCTCTCGCCGTCTCCAGCAGCAGGGCCGTTCCGCTGCCGTTGTTGCGCTGTCCGCTGGAATCATAATTGGCTCCCACGACGATGCTTTGATTGTTGGAATACAGGCCGGGCTTGTAAACCAGGATGTTGTAAATGGCCGCTCCTTTTTTCTCGTTTCCTCCGGATACGGGCTGCATAGTGACGGCGTACCCCATGTCCGAGAAATTCCCGGCGATGTATTTGGCGGCGGCGTCCATGGATTTGGGCTGGCTGGCGTTTCTTTCCCCGATGTCTTTTTGCAGGACTTCCGTGTGTTTTTCCATGCGTGCGCCCAGGGTCCGCGGCGTTTCCTGCCCTCCGGAGGAAAACATGGGAAGAAATGTGCAGGAGGAAAGACCGGTGGACAGCAGCAGGAATCCGGAAGACAGGACGGCGGAGGGATGCATGCGGGGCATCATGGCTTTACAGGGTTTCAATATAATGCAGTTCACGGGCAATCTGGGCTGCCAGGGGGATCTTCATGTGGTCCGGCAGGACGCTCCAGGTATAGGTTTCCACCTCCAGGTGCGGTTGCGGGCCTTTGCGGTCCCGGAGGAAATTATGCGTTTTCAGGATGAATTCTTCCGTGCTTTTCAAGGGTGGTTCCGGTGAAGCGTACAGGGGAATGTGGTAATGAATGCGCCATTGGGAATCACGTATTTCCTCTGCATAATCCCGCCCATAGGCCAGGGCATTGGGCAGGTCCGGGAAAAGCATGGCGCCTTCCCGGTGGAGGATGCTGGTCTGATGGAAATAAACGCCATCGTCAAACTGCCGGAGGCGTTCCAGGTCTTCCTCCCCGCATATGCGGCATTCCAGGGCGTTGGAAAATTGCACTTTGCAGAGGGCGATGTTGTTTTCCTCCCAGGCGGAGAGGGTGAATTCCGGTTCTTCCCGGAGAATGGCGAAATGGCAGGTATCGTATGTCAGCCCCAGGTGGCGTTCGATAAGTTCGGGACGGCGGGAACGGTTGCGGAGGCCGTTGAAAAAACGGATGGCTCCATCCGTATCGTGAAAATGGCCGAAGGGTTCCGGTTCCAGCCCCAGCTGCATCAGGCGGCCGGTCTGCCTGCCCAGCACATCCAGGAATCCGCTCATGGCGTCCAGCCGGGAGAAGATGCGTTCTTCATCCGCATGAAACCAGCTGTGCGAGGCAGGGAGCGTGCTGACGGTCAGCCTGTCAGCCTGTTCGTCACCAATGAGTGCCAGAATGCGGAACAGGTTGCAGGTGTATTCAAAACGTTCCGGTGTAGTCCAGTCCGGCTGGAAAACGCGTTCTTTCACGCGCTGCCCGTGGAAATTTCCGTAAGGGAACCCGTTAAGGGTTTCTACGCGCGCGCCCTGGTCTTCCAGCCATGATTTCAGGGTTTCCGCGGCGTGCGGCGTTTCCAGAAGCTCCGCTGCCGCCCTGGCGGACAGGCGCAGGCCGATGCCCAGGGGGAGAGCCTTCAGAGGGGAGTCCATCGCCGCGAGTTCCTGCCTGATGCGGGGAACGCAGGTGAAAAGAGCCTCCCTGGTTTCCTCCCAGGATTCTGCGGGATGAATATTGGTACAATAGGAAAGCATGAAGGCGTGTGTGATGTAAGGGGAACGGCGTTTTTCTGCAGGATGTTTTTCTTGCCTAAATACGGTTCCGCGCAGAAGGAAAATTTCATGGAGTTCCGCTTTTTGGCGTCATCCGGGAGCTTTCCCCGGCAAGTGGAGTGCCTGCGGAGCCTTTCAACTTCCGGAATAGGGTGTCATTGGAGCAATAAAAAACAGGCCGCCTGCAAGCTGGGCCTGTTTTTGGAAGAGGAGGCATTTGCCCCGGCCCGGAAACACGCCATGGAGGCGCAAAAGCTTCGGGCCGGGGAAGATTGCCGGCTGTTACTGGACGATGCCCAGCGGAGCAGTCGTTTTCCAGTCTCCGCGGGTGAAGTCCGGGAACACCTGGGGCATGCCGCCCTGGGCCACGGAGTATTCGGAAAGCTCGGAGACGGAGGACCAGAAGGCTCCTTCATAAACGTTCTGGTCCATCGGTTCGCCATTGCGGAGGCATTCGATGATGCGGAAGAGCATCACGAAGTCCATGCCGCCGTGACCGCCCATCTTCAGGGCCAGCGGCCCGATTCTCTTCCAGAGCGGGTGATCGTACTTTTCAAAAATGGGGGCCAGTTTTTCTTTGCCTTCAATCCATTCATGATAATTTCCGTTGCCCAGCTTTTCCCCGGCTACGCGGGTCGGGAAGCCGGCCAGGGTGCCCAGGGTGCCCTGGATGAGATTCAGGCGGGAGTAGGGGCGCGGACTGGTTTCATCCCATTCCACCAGGACGGTGCGGCCCATGGTGGTCTTGATGATGGAGGTATTCATATCGCCGCAGGCAAAGTCCAGCTTGTTCCACTTGTGGTCCGCCGGGAAATTTTTCTTGGCATACGCGGCGCGGCCCAGGGCTGGGCTGGAGAAGGAGACGAGCCTGCCGAAGCAGTCGTCCTTGCGGGCCAGATTCATGTACTGGGCAATGGGGCCGAGGCCGTGCGTGGGATACACGTTGCCGTTGCGCTTGGCGTAGTGATAGGTTCTCCAGGAACCGGTGCCGCGTTCCACCTGCTTCATCTGTCCGCGCAGTTCATGGATGTAGGCGGCTTCTCCGTACAGCAGGTCGCCAATGACGCCCTGGCGCACCATGTTCAGGTACATGAGTTCCTCACGTCCGTAGTTGACGTTTTCCATCATCATGCAGTGCTTCCTGGTTTCTTCGGAGGTATCCACGATTTCCCAGAGTTCCTTGATGGAGACGGCCATAGGCACTTCCACAAAGGCGTGGGCGCCCATCTTCATCACGTCGCAGGTAACACGGCAGTGCCATTCCCAGCTGGGGCAGACGATGACGGCGTCCGGCTTGACTTCCTTCATCATGCGCTTGTAGTCTTCCGGTCCTTTCGTGAAAATGGGGGGGCGCTTGCCCGTCTTCTTTTCCACGACGTCCGCACTGCGCTTGGCCCAGTCTTCATACAGGTCGCAAATGCCGACAATTTCCGCACCTTCTATAACGGCCATCTGGCCCACGTGCATGGAACCGCGTTCACCCACGCCGACAAAGGCCACACGCACCTTGTCCAGCTTGGGAGCCCTGAAGCCGCCCATGTAGATGGCGCCGGGCTTGCGCGGGGGCCACGTGGTCATGGGGCCGATATTATTCGGGTCCGGAATGGTGATTTTCTTGGGAGCCAGGGGGGCTACTTCCTGGGCGTTGGCAAAGGAACCGGCAGCCAGGGCGCCAGTGGCCAGGCCCAGGGTCTGAAGGAAACGACGGCGTGATGATGAATTATTCATGGATGGTAATTATATAAAGGATTTGAATCCCCAGTTTGCCATAGATACTGAGGCTTGAGAATCTTTCTTTCACAGATGGTGAAAAAAATGCATTCCTCTGTAAAAACGGAATATCCCTGATTCCTGGAAGGAATCAGGAGGGAATGCCGCCGCCTTTTGAAAATCCCGGACATGAAAAAAGCCCCAGTCCTGCCGCAGCGCGGGAAGGACGGGGCCTGTAAGGGCATCATCCGGTTGTGCCGATGTTGCATGCCGTTGCTTGGGAATAAAACAGGGGAGCGAGCGTATCGCCGCTCCGCGTTCCGAAGGATCGGCCCTGCATCGGAGGACATCCGGAGGGTGTTGTTTGTTGCCGCCGGCGCTTGGCTGCCGTTTCCGTTCCCGGCGACGGGGAAGATCATTCCGTTTCCTGCGGCTTCTATTCAGGGGACCCTGGCAGGGGACCGCGTGCCGTGGAATCGGGATCATTTCCCCGATCATCCGTAGATGGTCCGGTTATTGCGCCATGCCGGCGGCGGGAAGTTTTGGCGCCGCAAGCCTGGCATAGGCTTCATTCAGAGCCTTGCCCAGCCTGGGGCGGAAAGCGGTGGTGGCGGGCAGCTGGGTGCCTTCCATGCCGCAGGAGCGGAGGATGTCCGGGATGGACGGGGCCAGAGTGCGCTTCATGATGTTTGTGCAGTCTTCCAGGTCCACTCCGTATTTTTCCTCCATCAGGTTCTTGATGCGGTCCGCCATCTTTCTCATCCTCTCAATCTGTTTTCTGGACATGATCGGCTGGATGATTTCATTCGGGTCGGGGACGTAGCCGATCAGCATTCCAATGGCCCGTTTCAGATCTTCCGGCAATTCCGTTACATTGCCGCTGTTAAGGACCTGAGCCAAAACCTGATAACTGCTGGTGGCGTTTTCGTCATAATCATGAATGCCCGAGGCCAGAGCCACTCCTGCGATGCTCTGCACGTAGCGGGCTACTTCCGGGGAATAATTTCCTTCCACGAAGGTGGAGGGAACGTCATCCGCGTAAGCCTGCATGGCGGCCTGGCAGGCGAGGGAACCGACGGTGCCCGCGCATAGTGTCCTGATGATGAACGAGGTTATTTTCATGATTGAAACTCCGGTTGAAGCTTCCCGACTGGAACGATTAGGAGAACCGTTTGTAGCAAGTGAGACCGCGTTGACTTCAATTCCGTTCAAAAGTTTTTTGAATGATTAAAATCATGCTTCCGCACGGCTGCCGTTCCTTCCGTACCCTTTCCGCGGCTCCCTGCGGGGAGCGGAACTTTTTTCCTGCGCGCTTCTGGGACCGTGCGCAATTCAGCCGGGACGGAGGCGCTGGAAGCGTGCACGGGAAGGAGGCGTCCCAACATCTTGTGCACATTCCTGGCTTTCCTGATTTCCTCCGGGGAACAGAGAGCGATGGCTTGCCCGGCGGCTCCGGCGCGCGCCGTGCGGCCGATGCGGTGCACATAGACCTCCGGTTCTTCCGGCAAATCATAGTTGATGACAAGCCGTACGTCTTTTACGTCAATGCCGCGGGCGGCGATGTCCGTGGCGACGAGGACAGGCGTTTCCCCGGAACGGAATTCACGGAGCATGCGTTCGCGCCTGCCCTGGCTTTTGTCCCCGTGAATGGCGGAAGCCGGATAATCCTTTCCGGACAGGAAGGAGGCCAGGCGGTCTGCGCCATGCCTGGTCCGGGTAAAGATAAGCGTGCGGCCAGGCAGCTCCTGCTGTTTCAGCAGTTCCAGGGTAAGGAGCCTTTTTTCCGACTGGGAGCCGACCATGCAAAGGAACTGTTCCACCCTGTCCGCCGTGGAGGAGGGAGGGGAGACTCTCACCGTTTCCGGTTTCTGAAGCAGGGTCTGGGCCAGTTGCCGGATATTGTCCGGCATGGTGGCGGAAAACATCTGCGTGTGGCGTTTCCTCGGGATTTTGGAGACGATTTTTTTCAGGGCCGGGGCGAATCCCATATCCAGCATATGGTCCGCCTCATCCAGAATCAGAGTTTCCACGCCGTCCAGACTGACGGTCCGGCGTTCCAGATGGTCGATCAGTCTGCCGGGCGTGGCTACCAGAATATCCAGGCCTCCGGCCAGTTCCTTGAACTGGGAAGCATACCCCACGCCTCCGAAAATGACGGCGGTGGACAGATGCAGCCCTCTGGCGTAGGCGCGGATATTTTCATGAATTTGCGCAGCCAGTTCCCGGGTGGGACTCAGAATAAGCGCCCTTACCCGGCGGCCCGGCGGCTTTCCGGAACGTTCTGAAAGCTGTTGAATAAGGGGCAGGGCGAACGCGGCTGTTTTTCCGGTTCCGGTTTGCGCCAGCCCCATCAGGTCCTTGTTCTGCAGCAACAGGGGGATGCAGGCGGCCTGGATGGGAGTGGGGATCTTGTACTCCAGATTCTCCAGTTGGCGGAGAATGGGAGCCGACAAGCCAAGCTCCCTGAATGTAGTTGATACCATGTCTGTGGATGTGTCTGTGAATGCGCCTCGGCTGCAATGAACTGACGGAATCACGGCAATAACGGAACAAAAAAGCCCGCAGGAGCGATACTGAAAAGATCAATACGGAGACGCCCGTATTCCGCCAACCGCAAATGACTATCAACAATCAACAACCAAACACCATTCGGCGGGAACGGCTTTATCAGAGCACGGCGAAAATCTCCTGTCAAGGAAAATAAAAACGTTTGTCCTGTTAGTGTTCCGTATCCCCGCTTCAAAAACAGTTCTTGTCATGATTTTTTTATAGAAATTGAATATGAATAAATTACCGGATGAAGCGGGTGAGGAATCCGCCGTCAACCCTAAATTCTGAATATGAATGACTGATTAATTTCTGGCAGATAATTTAGGGGAGAATACCCAAGAGGCTCTTTTCCTGTTCCGGTACAGGTTTTATCTGCGTCAGGGAGCCGGCTGACATGTTAGAGGCCGCATGTCCCAATCAGCGGATTCCTCATCCGTATACTTTCCTTTGAATAGACGATGTTGAATTAGTTATGTCCCTTAAAACAAAGGTAAAGAATGGAATTGGCATTTTTCTTGTCGTGTTGTCCGTATGTTGCGGCAGCCCTCTTTTTGCGGGGCTTCAGCCGGAAGAGGGGATGGATTTGAGTAAACCCCGGATTTGGACGGCGGTGACAGGCCATCAATTAAAGGCAGCGTATGAGGGAAGAGATGGCAACAAAATCCGGTTGCTTGCAAATGGTGGAAAAATAAAAACCATTTTACTGGAAAAACTTTCAGAAGCTGATCAGCGGTTATTGGAGCATCTGACGCGGGAGGAAAACCGGAGCGGGGAAGCTGGCTTTCCAGATTCCGGCAGGAATGGCAAGGAGCATCCATTTGTCGGATTTCTTGCTGAAGCGAAACAAAAACGCCTTGATGGAGAAGAAGGTGTGGAATATTACCAGAATCTGATTGATGCTCTTTATGAAGAAATGAAAAAACATGAATTCGGGTATCCGAAAGATTTTATTAAAGAAGATGGTTTGTTCAATATGAAATATTTAAAAAGCGTTCACGGTAGGAAAAAACGAATTTCTGAGCGCGTAAATCTTTTTACGGGAAAACATTTATTTACTCCTTCCTATGGTAATGAACCTCGTTGGGAATGGGTGGATCAGAAAATAAATTTTGTCATAGAAGGAGATCTTATCCGACTTAAACAGCAAGATACTCTGTATGCAAAAAATAAGGAAAAGATGGTGGAATTCGGTATTTTGATTAATAAGAAAAAGCGCAATGTTGAAAACTATAAAGCTTGGTATACGGAAGACAGCAACGATTATTTGTACCGGTTGGAAGCTTGCGTGAATTCATCTGATGACGGCAGGTTCGTCATAGACAGAATGAATAGAGAGGAATGGCTGCATTTATGTGCTCACGATACGAAGAAAGGAATTTTCTATACTTTAAAAATTTTGGTTGATGAAAATGGAAAAATAACAATCAGAAATTCCGAAGAAGGCTCATTCCTGTTTTTTGCCACAGTTCCCAAAAACAGGGGGTCTAAAGATGTTTTTGCTTATCCGAGAAATAATGACAGGCTTGTTTTTAATTCAGTATACAGCATAGCTGTTGCTTTGGGGAGATACGATAGGAACGGCTTTCTTATGGATTTGGAAACGCTGTGGGCTGGCGTGGAAAAGAGGGGGCATTATATTAATGCCAAACCTTCGGGCAAACATGATGATCCTTTAAATGTTTTTGCGGAACGCAATGTCAAGGACAGGTAAGGCGACTTGAGAGCCGTGGAGGCGTTCATCTTCCGGAAGAGAGGATGGACAGCTTGAACGTTCCAAGGCTTCAGCATGTGCAGGAAGGGCGACAGCGGAAGATTCCGCATGCATTCTTTCATACAGGAACCCGGCGGAATGAAATCATGCTCCCGGTATATGAAATGTCCCGGAGAATGAACAATGTTGCCTCTGTCTCCGGACGGATGGGGGAAAAGGCAATTTTCAACGCTGCAGGAATTTGCGGGCGCCCGCGCAGTAAACGGCTCCGGAATAAACGGTCAGGATGACGGAACCCCATAGTGTAACCTGGTACAGCAAGTTGGAAGCGCCGGAACCGTGCCACAGGCAGAGCGCGGCCAGCCGGTCCGTGATGGAAGGCAGGTATTCCGGCGTATGCGTCCATGTCAGGGCCAGCAGGCAGGCGATGCAGAAGGCCAGCTGGAAGGCGGTTTTCCATTTGCCGGACGTTCCCGCAGGGATGATGACGCCATGATCCTGCGCAATCTGGCGCAGTCCGGTGACCAGGAATTCCCTGCTGATGATGAGAATGGTAATCCAGGCGGGGCAGAGCCCTTCGCCCGTCAGGTAAATGAAGGCGGCGGAGACGGCTATTTTATCCGCCAGGGGGTCAATCAGCTTGCCGAAGGTGGTGACCTGATTCAGGCGGCGGGCCAGGTAGCCGTCCAGCCAGTCCGTGCAGGCAGCCAGAATGAACGTGACCAGCGCAGCCAGGTATCCCCAGGAATACCGGTCCGCGACGCTGACTGCTGCCGTAAAGACGACTACCAGGGCAATACGCGTCAGGGTAATGGCATTGGGCAGGTTCAGCATACCGGTTTATTAGGGGACAGATGGCTGCCCGTAGCAAGCTTTTTTGCTGGATTCAGGAATGAAATTTCCGGAAAACGGCGCACGGAAAAAAGCGAAGGGAATACGAAGATACGGGCAACCGGGCGCATGATGCGTGCGTTTCAGTTCCTGCTTCCCGTTTCCGCTGTTTTGCGGCAATTAATTCCCGATCATTTTGTAGAAGTCTTCCTCGGAAATGACGGGCACGCCCAGTTTGAGGGCCTTGTCCCGCTTGGAGCCTCCTCCGCTGCCTGCCAGGAGGCAGGAGGTGGATTTGGAGATGGCTCCGGTGGCTTTTCCCCCGTGAGAGGCGATGAGCTGTTCAAAGTAATCCCGCGGATGGCTGAGCGTTCCTGTGATGACGAAGGTTTTGCCGGACAGGGAGCCCGCCGGGATTTCGAGAAGGCTGGCCCGGTAAGATTGGGATTGGGGATTGATGCCCAGTCCGTGCAGGACGTCCATGGTATGGTTCCCTGCTGCGGAGGCGAAAAAGCTCCGGAGGGATTTGGCCGCCGCCACGCCAATTTCGGAGCCATAGCTGAATTTGGCCGTATTTTTACGCAGGTAGCCCGTTGCCAGATAGGAAGCGGTCAGGCGGTCGATTTCCTCCATCAGTTCCTGGTGGCGCTCCTGTACCGCCTCTGCGGAAAGCGCGCCTTCCTTCACCGCCTTTTTGTTTTCGCGGGTGTTGGGGTTGGTTTTGGCGGCCTGTTCCACCAGTTCATCCAGGCGGACGATGTCCCGGAGGTAGGGAGAATCCGCCACATGCTTCAGGTCGGGATGCGTGTCCGCCAGCGCCTTGGCGACAACTTCCCCCACCAGGGGAATGCCGAAGGCGATGAGCCAGCGCTCCAGAGGAAGCCCTCGCGCGTTTTGCAGGGCATCCAGCGCTTTCCGGGCATTCTTTTCCCCGTAACGGCGCGGTTCTTCCGGCGTGCCCAGGTTCAGGTTGGCGAGCTGGTCCGGCATCAGGGAGAAAAGGTCCAGCGCGGAGGACGCTAGTCCGGAGCTTCTCAGCGCTTCCGCCACGGAAGAGCCGATGCTTTCCACATCCAGAGCGGACCGGGAACAGAAATGGGTGATGCCCGTGACGGCCTGCGCGGGGCAGGTGAAGTTGGTGCAACGCCAGGCTACTTTCCCTTCTTCCTTCATGATGGGGTTGCCGCAGGCGGGGCACAGCCCTTTCGTGGCTTCCAGGATGCTGTAGGGCCTGGCGTCCTGCGGGCGTTTGGAAAGGTTCACTTTCAGAACGGCCGGGATGATTTCCCCCGCCTTTTCCACCAGCACCGTATCGCCTATGCGAACGTCCTTTCGGTCGATTTCATCCTGGTTGTGGAGGGTGGCCCGCGCTACCGTAGAACCGGACAGCAGCACAGGCTGCAATTCCGCCACAGGTGTCAGCACCCCGGTGCGTCCTACCTGCACGACAATATTCAGCAGGGTGGTTTCCTTCTGTTCCGGGGGGAATTTATACGCCGCCGCCCAGCGGGGCGCGCGAGCCGTAGCTCCCAGCGCTTCCCGCGTAGCCGTGGAGCTGATTTTAATAACGGCTCCATCCGTGCCGTAGGGGAGCGTATGGCGGAGCCTGTCAATATCCCGTACGGCCTGGCGGGTGGATTCCAGGCTGTCCGTGTAATACACCGGCTCATTGCAGGGGATGCCGCAATGGCGGAGCATGTTCCAGAAGTCTTTTGCGTCCCTGAGTTCCGGGCCTTCATACGCGCCCAATCCGTGGGCCAGGAAGGCCAGCGGTCGGGCGGCCACCTGCCGGGGGTCCAGCTGCTTGAGGGTTCCGGCGGTGGCGTTGCGCGGGTTGGCGAATGCGGGGAGCCCGTCGGCGTCCCGTTCTTCATTCAGTTTGGCAAAGGCTTCATTGGGCATGAAGACTTCCCCGCGCACTTCCAGCACGGGCGGCGCGCCGGGAGGGAGGGTGAGGGGGACGCTGCGGATGGTGCGGACGTTGGCCGTTACGTCGTCCCCCACGTCTCCGTCTCCGCGCGTGGCCGCATAAGCCAGTTTCCCGTTGAGGTACATGATGGAAAGGGCCACTCCGTCAATCTTGGGCTCCACGGAGACGGGCACGTTCTCCGTTTGCAGCGCCCTGGCCAGCTTATGGTAGAATTCCGCCAGTTCTTCATCCGGTACGGGGGCGTCCCGCTGCTCAAAAATGTCGTCAATAGACAACATGGGCACCGCATGTCTGATCTGGTTGAAGCCCTGGAGAGGGGCGCCGCCTACGCGGCGCGTGGGGGAGTCCGGATCCGACAGTTCGGGATGGGCTTTTTCCAATTTTTCCAGCTCCAGGAACAGGGCGTCATATTCCGCGTCGGAAATCTCCGGTTCCGCCTGTTCGTAATACAGACGGTTGTGGCGGCGCAGTTCGGAACGCAAATAGTCTATGCGGCGGTGAGCGGGGTCCTCCGCGTTTCCGGGGTGGTCGGTGCCGGCATTTTCCCGCGCCTCCCCGGCCCGGGGTGCCGTTTCATTTGTTACCTGCTGTGAAGGCTGTTTGCCGGCTGCCAGGGAAAAAAGGTCTTCCTCCATAGGAAAAATGAGTGGGGAAAATGGCTATTTGCTCAGTTTGATGACGGAACAGGGAGTTTTGGAATATTCATGAGCCTTGAACAGGACCGTTCCGTTGACGACGGGAAGGGCGGTGTTGTCCCCCAGAAGCAATGCTTTGGAATAGCCGGCGGGCAGGGTGACGGCTGTTCCCCCGTCATTTTCGTAGCCGGTGGCATCCAGCGGCTGCATGCGGGCGTGTTCCGCTCCCGCCGTCAATTCTTTCATGGTTCCTTCACTGGGCGGCTGGGCCGGCTCCTTGTCCGGCGGGGGAATCAGGAAGACGAAGATATCCCCCTGCCGATTGATGGTGGCAGGCTGGTCCAGCTGCATGAATGCCCGTGTTCCGTACACGGCTTCACCGTTGATGTTGAGCCATCGGCCTACGCCGCGCATGGTGGCGGCCACTTTTTCCGGAATGGTGCCGTCCGCCATGGGATTGACGTTCAGCAGAAGATTGCCTCCCTTGGTAACGCATTCCACCAGTTTTTCAATGATGGTTTCCGGAGATTTGATGTTGGTGTCGTAGCGGTTGTAGCCCCATTTGTCGCTTACCGTCATGCAGGATTCCCAGTCCACGCCGGGATATCCGCGCCGGGGGATGAAGCGTTCCGGGGTAATATAGTCCCCGCAGCGCAGGTCCAGCGTGCCGGCCTGGTTTTTGTTCAGGCCGGAATAAGCGTACAGGCGGTTGTTCATGATGACGCCGGGATTGATGGAGCGCACCATGTCCATCAGTTCCGGCGCCTTCCAGCCTTTGGCCCCCTCCATGGCTCCTTGGGAGTAATCCCACCACATGATGTCGATGGGCGCGTAACGGGTCATCAGCTCCCGGACCTGGGCGTGCAGGTATTTCTGGTAAGCGGCGTGGTCGCGGGGAATGTTTTTCCTGTTAAGCATTGCCGCCTGTCCCGCAGGGTAGCAGAGGTCCGGGCAGATGGTGTTGTCATAGGACGGGTGATGCCAGTCAATGACGGAGTGGTAGAGGCCCACTTTCAGGCCGCGCTTGCGGCAGGAGTCCACATATTCGCGGATGATATCCCGGTTCACGGCGCTTTTGGCGTCGTAATCCGTCAAGGCGCTGTCGAACAGGCCGAAGCCTTCATGGTGCTTGCTGGTGAGCACTACATATTGGCAGCCCGCATCCCGGGCGAGCTGGGCCCATTCTTCCGTCAGGCCTTCCCTGGGCTTGAACAGGGGCAGAGCTTCCGCGGCGTAGGTATCTGTATCCACTTCCACGTTTTTTTGAATCCATTCGGAACCTCCGGGCCTGCCTTTCCATTCCCCGGCCAATCCGGAATACAGGCCGTAATGGATGAACATGCCGAATTTGGCATCCCTCCACCATTCCATGCGCCGGTTGCGTTCCCCCGCCGTTTCCCTGACAGCGGCATGGTTGGCATCCGCGGGGAGGGGGAGGCCGGGCGCTGCTGCCGAAAATTCCGCGGGAACGGTGGCCGGGGAACCCTGCTTCATTCCGCCGTCGCGCAGCCGGGCTGCGAACTGTTCGTCCAGGGCCAGCGCAGGCTGTCCGTTTTCCGTAATGATTTTAGTGGCGGACTGCTGGGCCGGGGCGGGAAGTCCCAGAGTGACGGCCAGGGCGGCAATCGTGGCTATGTTCATGGTTGTTCAGAATGGTGTGAGGCTGGGGGGGAAGGCTGGGGGGGAAGGCTGAACCTGCTTAAATGACGTCCGTATCCGCGTAGCTGCCCAGAATCTTCAGCATGGAGCAGTGCTGCTCCAGCTCCGGAAGGGTTTCCCGTAAGGGGGATTCCTGAATGTGGCCGGCGGCATCTATGTAAAAGACGTATTCCCAGTTGATGACTTTGGACGGGCGGGATTCAATGCGTATCAGGTTATTGTTGTGCCGCTGGAAGCAGTTGACTACTTCCGCCAGGGTGCCGGGTTTATGCTGGATGCGGATGAGCAGGGAGGTGCGGTCCCTGCCGCTGGGCTGCGTTTCCTGGCGTCCGATGACGGCAAAACGGGTGGTGTTGCAGGACTGGTCCTGCACGTCTTCTTCTAGGATGTTCAGGCCGAACAATTCCGCGGCCAGCGGACAGCCGAGGGATGCCGCGCCCATGGCGGCGTTCTCCTTGGCAAGAATGCTGGCTTTCGTGGTGGAGGACGTTTCCACGAGTTCCGCGTTTGGGAAATGCCGCTGGATCCAGTTCCGCGTCTGGCCGAGAACCTGGGGGTGGGAATACAGGATGCGGATGTGTTCCCGCGGAATATCCGCCATCAGGCTGTTGCGGATGTTCAGATTGATTTGGGCGCAGATTTTGAGGGGAGAGGTGACGAAAAGATCCATCACGGCGGTGACGGAACCTTCCGAAGAGTTTTCCACGGGAACTACGCCGTACTGGGCCTTCCCCCGGTCCACCATGTCAAATACGTCTTTGAAGCTCTGGCACGGAATGAGTTCGCAGCTTTTTCCGAACTGCTTGAGGGCCGCCTGGTGGCTCCAGGTTCCTTTGGGGCCCAGATAGGCAATGGTCAGGCCGCCTTCCAGAAAGAAGGAGCAGGAAATGATTTCACGGTAAATAGCCTGGAGGGAGGCTTCCGGCAGCACGCCCGCATTCAGGCGGTTCAATTTGTTGAGCAGGACCGTTTCCCGTTCGGGAACGAAGATGGGGGAATTTTTTTCCTTTTTAATGCGGCCGACTTCATGCACCCATTCGGCGCGTTTTTTTAACAGCTCTACAATCCGGGCGTCCACCTCGTCAATGGCCAGACGCGCTTTTGTCAGGGCGATGGTCTGTTCATCCGTGTTTCCGCTTTTTTGCTGCCTGGGGGGATTGTCCGGAGAGGCGTCCTCTCCGTGGTGCGTGGTCTCCATGTCTCTGTGAAAGCTGTGTGGTTAAAGCCGTGTCAGGGTAGCGGTTCCAGGGGGGCAAATCAAGATTAAAGGGGAGGTCTCCGCCGCGGATTCTTCTTGCATGCGTGGAAGATGCCGGGCAGGTTCATTTCTCCTTGATTAATGAAAAGAATATTGTTCCCGGCTGACTGTGACCGTGGACGCTCCTGCCGGAAAGGGGGCGTAAGAAGGTGAACGGCGGGTCTGTTGCCGCATCTTTGTCCGCAAGGATGGGGGCGCCGGATGACGGCGGATTGCTGACGAAGGCCGGGCCAGCTCTGGGATTTGAATATGGCGCTTTCCCGTATTCTGTCCGTTGAAGCGGCTTCCGCTGCCGGGAAATGGCGGGGAGGTTTAGTTCCGTCCCCCGTCTTCCTGTACCGGGCGCGGCTCCGGGATGGCCCCGTAAAGCCCGTTGGGGAAGAGCTGGAGCCACGGCGTGTATTCCGGCGGGACGGGCGCTTCGAAATCCATGCGCTTTCCCGTGCGCGGGTGGTCGAAGCCCAGCCGCCACGCGTGGAGCATGAGCCTGCCGGGTTTTGCCTTTTGCCGGGCGGGTTTGGCGTAAATGGGATCCCCGATGAGCGGATGGCCCAGATGGAGCATGTGCACGCGTATCTGGTGGGTTCTGCCCGTGTGCAGCGTGCACAGAACCAGGGATGAGTCCGTGGACGGGTCTGCGCAGAGCAAATCGTAGTCCGTAATGGCGGCTTTCCCGGAACCGGGATTGACTACTGCCATTTTCAGGCGATTGACGGGATGGCGGCCGATATGGGTGAAGACCGTGCCGGAACTTTGGGAAGGAATACCCTGGACGACGGCCAGATAACGCTTTTCCGTGCTTCGGGCCGCGAACTGCGCCGTCAGGGACTGGTGGGCGCCGTCATTTTTTGCGATGACCAGGCAGCCGGAGGTGTCCTTGTCCAGGCGGTGGACGATGCCCGGGCGTTCCACTCCGCCGATGCCGGAGAGGTCCCCGCAGTGGTGGAGCAGGGCGTTTACGATGGTGCCGTCCGGGTTGCCGGCCGCGGGATGCACGACCATGCCGCTTTCCTTGTTGATGACTACCACGTCTTCATCTTCATACAGGATGTCCAGGGGGATATCCTGAGGCTGGGCTTCCGCCGGTTCCGGTTCCGGAATGCGGACGGTGATGGAATCACCGCGGGAGACGGGGTTTTTAGGCTTGGCGGGAGAGCCGTTGACCAACACGTCACCGCTTTTGATCAGGCTCTGGATCCTGGAGCGGGAAAGCTCCGGAAGGTGGGCGGCAAGGTATTGATCCAGACGGATTTTCCCGTCGGCGTCGTCCGTAGTCAGATTCATGTTCCGTGGCGTTTGGTCAATGGCTGTAGGCGGAGGGCGGCAGGTCAATAAAGGTATAATCCAGCCCGTAAACATCCTTGAGAAGAAGCCCCAGGGCCTTTACGCCGAACGTCTCCGTAAAGTAGTGGCCGCCGAAGACCAGATTGACGCCCAGTTCCTGGGCCAGGGGGATGTTCCAGTGGGAGCCTTCCCCGGTCACGTAGGTGCGGCAGCCGAGGGCCGCTGCCTGGGCAAGATCGTCTCCCGCGCCTCCGGTACAGATGAAGACATCTCCGGCCGGAGCCTCCGGGGAATCTTTCCAGAAGGCCTGCACGGGCGCGCCGAGGACGGTTTCCAGTTTTTGCTCCAATTCCGCGCATGTACCTGGAAATTCTCCGTGCGTACCGAGGGAAACGCCGTGGTAGTCCAGCCCATCATGGGAACATGGTCGGAGGTCGCAGGCCTTCGCCAGCAGGGCATTGTTGCCGTATGCGGGGTGGACGTCCAGAGGAAGGTGGGCGGCGTAAATCGCCAGGTTCCCGTCCATGGCGGCTTTCAGCTTCCGGTAGGCGATGCCGGTAATGGGCTGCATGGGCTGCCAGAAAATGCCGTGGTGAAGAAGGAGCAGGTCCGCACCTGTTTCCAAGGCCGCATGAATGGCCTTTTCTGAGCCGTCCACGGCGGCGGCCACCTTGGAAACGGTGCCCCCGTTTTCCAGTTGAAGGCCGTTCAGGGCGCGGGGGGCGTCCGGAATGGAATTCACGGAGAGGATTCCGTCCAGAAAGGAGATGGCGGTGTGCAACTCAATCTTGCTCATGCGGGAGGAGTGGTTAGTTGTCTTCCGAAAGGCTGGCGCCGAGCAGACGTACGGCGTCCATGTTCAGGATAAAATAATTCGGGGTTGTATTTACTCTGCCGTAATAAAATCTGCTGTATCCGGCCTCTCCCGCCGGGGCGATTTCCAGCGTGATGACTTTGTCCTCCGTTTCCGGTTCCGGGGCAAAGGTAATGTCGCTGGAACCGGATTGGGACTGCACGGGGGCCGCCTCCTTGTAAGACTGGAGGATGAGTTTCAGGCGGAAAACGGGATTTTTCAGGGCTTCATGCGCTGTGGCGTCCGTATAGGGGAGCCAGGTGCTCACCTCCATTTTTTCCAGTTCATCCAGATAGCGGTTGGCGCGGTTCGGGTTGATATTCAAGGTTTCATCCTTCCCGTCTTTGGAGGCTGTCCAAGAATCGTCCAGACGGTCGAATTTCAGAACCAGGGGGCCTCCGGAACCGATGCGTTCCAGGTGCATTTCTCTGAGGTCAAACCTGCTGAAGGAAAAAAGCCTCTTTTTTTTCCAGGCCAGTGCATCCGTCAGCAAATCCTTCATGTAGGCGTTGTCCAGTATGGCGACGGTGGGTTTTCCGGCCTGGCGGGCATACCAGGAACCGTCCGCACCCTTGGAGAAAAACACCGTCACGGGGGGGCGTGGCTCTTCACCGGGCTTGGGCAGAAGGGACATGGTGAGCGTCATTCTGGGATTATCCAGCCCGTACACGGAAAGGTCCGTAACTTTGTCCGAAGCGAAGCCGGCCACTTTTCCCTGTTTAACGGTTTTCAGCAGGGAAATGAGATGCTCCGGATTAGCTTCCTGGTAACGGGCGCCCTCTGCCGTGTACAGCCAGGTGGGCTTGATGCCTTTTTTCTCATCCCCCTGAATGAAGCGGGCGATGGTAGGGTAATCCTGAAAACTTTTACGGATGGAAAGGCCGGTAATCTTGTAATCCCCGATGTCCGTCAATTGCTTGGAACGCAGAAGGCCCAGATCCAGCGGAATATTGCGTACGCCGGGAACTTCCTTGTTGGTTTCCGTCGTTTGCGCCAATTCAAAGACGGCCTTACGGTCGGAAACGGTGGCTTTGACCAGTTCGGACAGGCTTCCGTTGTCCGAGGGAGGATAAATTCGGAGCGTGACGGGCTGTTCCTCCATTTGCAGGGATTTGCCGTCCCCTGAAAGGCGGCCTGTGAAATTCCTGATGGAGACGGAGGTGATTTGATCATCCGTCATATCCGGCACGCTCGTTTCCTCCGGGTTGTACACGCGCACGGCGGTCAGCTTCTGGAGCGTGCCCAGCAGCACATCCATCATGGCCGGGTCCGTATCCAGGGAGAGGGGATACGTGATTTTCCAGGGGGAGCCAGGAGTCTTGCGCTCCAGGGCGATGCGCTGGCCCCGGTTGTTGATTTCAATGGAGGCGGGCATGGCCGGATGCAGTAGCAGGGGACGGTGGTCCCGAAGCTGGCGGATGCCGGATTTGAACAGAGGGAGGATGTTGCCGGTGCCCACCAGAATGCGGGTGTCCCGGCCGTAAAAATCCGTCTGCATATAGGTGGTGTCATCCGTGGTCTTGTTCTCCGGATCGTCCACCAGCCAGGGCGCCGGGGAACCCAGCGTATAGCGCGCCACAGTGGAGGAACGCTTTCCGTCGTCGCTCATTTCCTTGAGAGTGATGGTAACGGGAGTGGTTTTCACGCCGAATTCCTTCAGGGATGCGGAATCAATCTTGTGCAGGGGCAATGCGTCCACGATGCTGGTGGAGTACGTGTACTGGAGAATGGCCGCCGCCGCGCGAGGATCCATACGGTCGTTCCAGGGCTTTTCGCACCACCAGACGCCGTTGGGTTTGCGGCGGAATTCCGCGACATCTCCCACGCAATTGATGCGCATC
>OMBN01000585.1_pt1 | contig 21980 bp, 16 predicted proteins | sample 1644891 | NCBI WGS metagenome assembly OMBN01 (sample SAMEA103958144, study PRJEB25191) | human gut metagenome | reverse complement strand
TTTCCTCCATGGAGAGCAATATCATTGTCTCCGAGGCGGTGGAGGATTTTGTTGACCCGGAAGCCGAAACAATTACCGAAGATTGAGCATGAATGACGCAGCGTCCCCATTCCCGATACCCAGCAACACCTCTGCGTCCCTATTCAGTTTTTTTCCGCCACGGCAACCGGGTTCCCGCCATCTCCAGCGCACGGCGCACCATTCCGCGCATGCCCTGCGTACCGCAATACATTAAAAGAACCGTCACACCTCCATAAGAAACGGCCATGAGGAAGGCACATAAAAACCAGGAAAAGAAAGACGCGGAAGGCTGCAGGGGAACAAATTTCCAGATCCAGCCCATGAACACGGCCGAAATCAAAATCAGCGCCAGCTGGTAACCGAATTGGAACCAGTAGTTCATCACATTTTTCCTGAATCCCCAGTTATACAGCATGAAAGGCTTCCATATGCCCACAATAAGTATCAGGCTGGAGATGCCCCCCAGCAAAACGCCGGGCAATCCCCATAAATAACCTCCGATGATCGCCACGGAAATGTTGATCACGCTTTCCGCAAGAGGAGCCCATACATCCCAGAACAAACCGTAACCGTATAAAAACTGATCCACAACCCCCCGCGTAATGGTGATGAACAGCCTGATAACGAGCAGCAGCATGATTTCCCGGGGAAGGATATAGCCCGCTCCCAGCCAAAGCGTGATGAATGGCTCCAAAAGCTGGTAAAGGGGGAAACATACCGTCCCGGCAATCAGCATGCGCAGGGAAAACAATTCACTGAACACCTTGCGGATTTTTCCCGCATTTCCCTCCGCAATCAAGTTGCCCACACTGGCTTCCGTACTGCCGAGCAGATTATTGACCAGAAGGTGCAGTTTCTCCACAACGGTGGAATAGTTGCCGAAGTAGGCCGCCATCTGGAGGGAAACAAAGGCATATACCAGAAACGGCGTCACCTGGAACTGGAAAAAGCTTCCCAGTCGATGCATAAACAACTGCTTGGTGTATTTAGTGACTTCAGGATATTTTTTGAACAGCTCCTTTCCCAGGGCCACATTGCTCTTCAGCCAGGGATAGACCTGATTGATCTTCCAATTCAGGATGAAGGAATAAATAATGCCGAAGAACAGCTCTATCCCTATCCATAAATAATAACTTCCCGTATACCATGCAGACAGCATCTGGCATATGATTTTGATGATGGATGCCGTCTGGAAATAAAACGCCACTACGTAATTCCTCTGGTCCGCCCCCAAAAGGGTCTGCCTGTAGTTGGCAAAATACCCGATCAGGGAAGAGGCCAGAAAGGAATAATAAGCAAAATAGATGATTCCATAGGAAAAGCCTGTGGAAGGGAAAATAACCGGCAGGAAACAGGAAAGCGCTACTCCAGCCGCGATGATTATCCGCCCTATCCACCGGTACATGTATCCCAGCACGGAGATAATTTCATTAATCCTGGTTTCATCATGCTCAAAGATAGGCTTGTAAAGCACATATCCGATAGCCGTGCTTATACCGAGTTCCGCCAAATTGAGGAAATTCAGCAGACTCATTAATGTTCCCGTCAAACCGACAAAATCGGCACCCAGGCAATTCAAGAATATCTTCCTTGAAAAAAAGGAAATGAGAAGAATCAAAACATAAAAAATGAGATTGACCCTGGCGTTCAACAGGCTTTTCTTTACGCGGGATTCTTCCATGTTATTTATTCCATCAACCTTATCCTTTCCCGGGAGAAATTAAAAATATCTGTTTTACTGATAACCGGATATTTATTCAACCGACAATATCCCAACGGCATATTGCCGGCCATACGGGCACGGAAAGCGGCGCCAATCTAGCACAACATCCTGCCGCATCAATATCTTTTTATGAAGCCTCAGCCAACAGGCCTTCACAGGAGATAGAAACCGGGCAGAATCGCCTGTTCCCATGACGCCTCCTTATCCGCTCACCGGATAAAAAACAAATTCCTCATTTTTACAGGTTCCATGGACCGGAACAGTTCCATAAAGTGTCCTTGTTTTATTTTTTCTTTTCATCTACATTACCGCCCGTGAGCAAGGGCAGGGTTCTCATCGTTACATATGTTTTTCCTCCGGAGGAAGGAGGCGTAGGCATGGCTGCCTATGAAATGGCCTGCAGCCTGAGTTCCCTGGACTGGGATATCCACGTCCTCACCCGCCCGCTGGATTCACCGGATGAGTCCTTCCGCTCCCACCCATACAGCCCTCTCACAACCCTGCCGGACACCCTGACGGAGGACAGCGCCCGTTTAAGGGAATACCTGGACGGGTTTCTGAAAGATTTCCGGCCGGATGTTATTATCTACCACTCCTGGGCGGACTGGTGCCGGGAAGAATTGCTGGACGCGGCACGGGATTCAGGCATTCCGTTTTTCCTCCGCTCCCATGGTGCAGCTACCAATTTCCGCTCTTTTTTCCGCTTCAATTACCCTCCTTTCTTCGGCCTGAAAAAATGGCTCTGCTCCTTTTTTCAAGTACGCAGGGATATCCTCAACGTATGCCGGAAATCACCGTTAAACCGTCTCGTTTTTCTCGATCCTTACGGGACACTGTTCAAGAGCTTTGATTATTACTGCGCATCCAGAAGCAAACTTGCCCATTACTCCTGCATTCCCAACACATTCCCGGCTCTGAAAAGAACCGCTCCTTTTTTCCGGGAAAAATACGGACTTTCCTCCGCCCCCGTTTTTACCTGCCCTGCCGGCGCCAGCATGAGGAAACGGCAGCTTCTCTTCATCCGCCATGTGAAACGCTCCCGTCTGCGGCATATCATTTTTCTTTTTCTGATTCCCCAGCACAATGCCTACGCGGAACAAATGGAACAAGCCATCGGGGATGACCCCAGATTCAGGATTCTCTACAGGCTCCCCCGTTTGGAAGTAGAAGCCGCCATTATGGAAAGCGATGCCGTTTTCCTTTACTCTTATCAGGAACAGCAGCCCCTCTCCATTCTGGAGGCGATGTCATGCGGCGTTCCCTGGTTCGCTCCGGACGCAGGAGCTCTTTCCACCCTGGAGGGGGGAATCGTCCTGAAAAACACTTCCCCCTCCGTGCTGGAAAAAGCCGTGGAATCGTTGACGGACGAAAAAACACGCAAACTACTGGGGAGTAAAGGCCGCCGGCAGTGGGAAGCCTGTTTCGCCCCCGACGCAGTAAACCAGGAATGGGAGCAACTGCTTTTTTCCTCCATCCGCCCGGAAGGAAAGCCTCCGTTCGCGTCTTCCATCGTCCGGGAGCATTTACCCACCTGCTAACCTTGCCTCCTCTTTCCAATCCATGCCGATCAAACGCCTCCGTCCCGTATTAGCCATAGCAGCGGACCTCCCTCTGGGCCGGCTGCTGACGTCTTTCCGTAATAAGGACCGGCGTACGATTCCCTGGATTTTTTCCCTTTTTCATGCTCTGGAATCTCAGGAAGATTTTGACATCCACTGGATCACCCTCAGCAAAGCCGTTTCTGCCCCGGAAACCATCCGGATGCGCAACCAGACCATCCACATTCTTCCCCTGGGCAGCATGGGCAGGAATATCCTGACGGCCCATTTCCTGACCGTCCGGAGAATACGCAAGACCCTGAACGATATCCAGCCGGACCTCCTGCACGTATGGGGCGTGGAGCAGGCTTACGCTCTGGCGGGGATTGCCTTCCGGGGAAAGAAGCTCCTTTCCTACCAGGGAGCCCTCACCGCCTACTGCCAGCGCGCTCCGCAGGCCTTCCTCCTCCATATGCAGGCCCTCTGGGAACGGATGGCCGTCAAACATTATGATCTTATCACGTGCGAATCCCCCTGGGCGTGCGGCCGCGTTGCGGAAATTGCCCCCCATGCCCGTCTATCCTGCATGGAATACGGCGTGGAACCTTCCTTTTACCATCTTGCCAGAAAACCTTCCCCGGAACCTTCCTGCCTCTTTGCCGGAACCATTTACGAGTTGAAGGGCATTTCCTACCTGGTGGAGGCCTTTACGCATCCGTCCCTTTCCCATGTCCAGCTGTTCATTGCGGGCAACGGAGCCCTCAGGGAAAGGCTGGAAGCCCTGTCCACTCCCAATATCCACTGGCTGGGCAGCATTTCCCGCGCAGAACTTCAGCAGCACCTTTCCACGGCGTGGTTCCTGGTGCATCCCACCCTGGGGGATTGCTGCCCCAACATCGTGAAGGAGGCAAGAGTCATGGGCCTTCCGGTAATCACCACGGAAGAAGGCGGACAGACTCAATATGTTCAGGACGGCGTATCCGGCTATATTGTCCCTGTCCGCAACAGCGCCGCCGTCAGGGAAGCCGCGCAGAAACTTTCCGTCAGCCTGGATAAAGCCATGTCCATGGGAATGGAGCGGCATCAGGAATGCCGTCGCCTGCTGGACGTAAAGCAGACAGTAACCGGGTGCCTGTCACGTTATCATACCATGCTGTATCCACGCTGATGAAATTATTCCTTATCCATCTGCTTTCCGGGATAGGCCGCCTGCTGCTCAGGCTCAGGGGGGTGCGCACCGGAACAGGCATCATTCTTTCCGGATTTCCCCTCATTAAAAAATTCCCGGGAGCGTCCATCACCATCGGCAACGGAGTCACCATCCACTCCCTGACCCGGATGAATCCGGTACTTTCCCATCACACCTGCCTGGCCGCCCTTTCCAATCAGGCAAGCATCATTCTGGAGGACGGCTGCGGCATCAGCGGAGCCACCCTGGTCTGCGTCAACGGCATCCGCATCGGCCGCCACACGCTGATAGGAGCAGACGCGCTGATTCTGGACAACGACATGCACTATCCCCGGAGCGGCGCCAGGTGGGGATCAACCCTGGGACAGCCCGAACAGGGACAACCCATTTCCATCGGGGAAGGATGCTTCATCGGCGCCAGGGCCACCATCTTGAAAGGAGTCACCATCGGCTCCGGTTCCGTAGTCGCCGCAGGAGCCGTCGTCACCCGGGATGTGCCTCCCGGCTGCCTGGCCATCGGAAATCCCGCAGTAAATAAACCGCTCCCCGAACGTCTCAAACATCCCCGGGAAACACAAAAAGCCATCTGCCCTTGAGCATTTCCCCTGCCTGCCTCAGGGGGCTCCAAAGGCAGACTCTTTCATGACACCGCAAAATCCTACAATTTTATTACCCTCATCCCGGGAACATTGGATTGACATATCCCGATTCCTCGCGGCATGCCTGATTGTATGCGTCCACGCGCCGGCCTTCTCTTTCGCCAGCCTGTTCCAGCTTCCGGTTTTCAACGGCCGCGTGGCATTTTTCCTGATTCTGGCAGGCTATTTCATGGGCCGGAATAATTCCTGGAACAAAGCGTTCAAACGGGGTTATACGCTTCTCATTCCCTTTCTGTTCTGGAATATAGTCATCTCTTTCCTCCATCCGGGAATCATGAATATGGGACTGCCGGAATACTTATGCAACCTTGCAGGCTTCCGCTCCCTTTTCACTCCCGATTTTATTCCTCTTTCCATCAATGGATTGACGGGAGAACCCTTTTCCCCTCCCACATGGTTTTTGAGGGATATCATTCTCTGTTCCCTCATTTCCCCCATCCTGCTGAAATTGAAATATCCGGTTTTTGTCCTGATCCTGATCTGCTTCAGCACGGACTGGCTCCAATACCCCGTGCCGGCCAACAAGATTACCCTTGCTCCATCCACTGTCTCCCTGTTCAGTCTGGGCCTTTTCCTGTCTTCCATCAAACTGGCTGAAGTAAAACACGTTTACAAAAATTCCTTTACTCCCCTCGTTCTGCTCGCCGTAGGAACCGGGTTTCTGCTCAGCATCACCAATTACTTGAGCGTTTGCCAGAATAACCCGGAATGGAACATGCACAAAATACTGGCATCCTATGGAGTATGGAATATCTCCTGGCCGGCTGTCCGTTTGAATTCCCTCTGCCCAGTCTTCGGGGCGCTTCTTCTCATGACCCTTGGAATCTGGCTGGAAAAGAAAATTCCCGTTGCCAGAAAGCTATCCAACTATGCTCCCGCCTGTTTCCTGATATTCGTTCTTCATTATCCTTTGATCATGCTGATCCCCTCCCACATCTGGAAACAATCCTTTTTCGCTCCCTTTGTATTAATACCGGCCATCATTTTCCTGATCGTCGCATTCTATCTTTTCCTGAGAAAATTCTTCCCGGCCTGCCTGCCCTACGTCGCCAACGACCGCATCACCCATGTTCCCAAAAAAAATTAAGGCCTGTATCCTCTTTCTTCTTTTAACCGTTCCGGCCGCATTAGGCGCCGTCTGGTGCGCCAAACACGCCTACCGCTACCATTTGGCTGTCCATCCCCTTCCCTATTCCCCGGAACAGGGCGCCCTGCTGGAAAAACACCGGCAGGACAAACGCAATGCCCGGCTGAATCCCCATGCCCCCGTGTTGTTCCTGGGTTCCTCCACCATGGAATTCTGGCTGAAAGAAGGGAAACATTCCTGGGAAACCTGGTTTTCCCCTCTGGGATGCCTCAACCTGGGAACCAGGAGCGAGACCACGGGCAACCTGCTCTGGCGCCTCAATGACGGCCTGACAAGCCCGCTGGCGCCCAGAATCATCGTCCTGTATTCGGGAGTCAACAATCTGGGAGTACAAAAAAGCCTGGGATGGACGGCTTTTCAGGGAAACGTGGCCATCGTCAAAAAAATCAGGGAGATTTACAGCCCGGAAACGACCGCCATCATTGTCATTCCCCCGCTCATCGCACAAAAAGGGTCGCGCATGGAAACCTTCAGGAATTGTCTGCTGCAACACGACTTTGGAGAAAATGTCCATGTCCTCCCCCTCCATTTCTTCCTTCCGGGAAAAGACGCCAGCCTTTATACTTGGGACGGCCTCCATCTCAACGCCCTGGGATATGAAGCCATTTCGCCTCCGCTTTTCCGCTTCCTCCAACAGCTTTTAAGCAGGAGCAGCTTTTAGGGCTTCACAGGAACAACAAACTTTATCCGCCATTACTCCACGTGATGATTGAATCTTCTCCACCCCATCAGGCAACACTTCCCATGACCCTGTTTCTGGCAGGTCCCACCGGATCGGGCAAATCCGCGGTAGCCGTGGAACTGGCGGAGATGCTGGACGCAGAAATCGTCAGTTCCGACGCTTACCAGGTGTACCGGGAGCTGCCCATCCTGACGGCGGCGCCTTCCCCGGCAGACCGGGAACGGGTCCCCCACCACATGGTTTCCATCATTCCGGTCCAAAAGAACTGGAATGCCACGGAACACTACCACCGCGCCATGCGCTGCATGGAAGAAATTCACGCACGCGGAAAAATCGCCATCGTCACGGGCGGTTCCGGCCTGTACTTCAAATTCCTCTCCCACGGCCTGTCGGAAGCGCCGCCGGGGGACGCTGCTCTCCGCGCCGCTTTCGCGAACTGTTCCACGGAAGCGCTATACGCCAGACTCTCTTCCCTGGATCCGGAAGGAGCGGCCTCGACGGATGCCTCCAACCGGCGTTATGTGGAACGCAATCTGGAAATCGTCCTTGCCGGAGGAAAACCTCTTTCCTTCTGGAAGAGGAACTGGTTGACCCCGCCGCGCGGGCCCGGCTGGGTCATCAGCAGGGATGTTCCTGAACTGGACGAAAGAATAGCCCACCGTGCCGCACGCATGATGCAGGAGGGGGCCGTGGAGGAAACGGCTTCCCTCGGCCCATGCTCCGCCACAGCGGAACGCACCCTGGGCCTGGCGTTGATACGAAGCATGCTGCGCGGGGAAATCTCCCGTGAAAACTGCCAGGGCCAACTGGCCCTCGCCACCCGGCAATACGCCAAACGGCAGCGCACCTGGCTGAAACGCGAACAATGGCTTCGGAAACTTCCGGCTTCCCCTTCCGACTCTCCCCGGGCTCTTGCAGAACGCATCATGGAAGAACTGGAACATTCACCCTTGTCCATACGGCAGTAAATATCCGGAACCGTCCCACAACGGGGAAAATGCCAGACGCCATCCATGATGCATGCCGCAACGAACCTTGAACACAGGATGCGCATGGCAAATTGAGCTTACGCCACCCGCTTAAAAGCCAGAGATCTGTCGAAAGCTCCGCCGAATAACCGGATCAGGATGCCTGTCTTCCGCGCTTTTTGTCTTGGCTTACGGAAACATCTTTGGTTTACAGGGGCAGGCGGCAAAGCCTTTCTCAAAGCGGTCCGCCTTATCACCCCCATATCTTTTCCAGCATCGTGGCACGCATACTTGTAGGCTTATCAGGCGGAGTGGACAGCTCCGTGGCAGCGGCCCTGCTCGTGGAGCAGGGCCATGACGTAGTGGGGGCCTACATGAAAAACTGGGTGAATGACGAAGGCATTCCCGGCGAATGCCCGTGGGAACAGGACATTCAGGACGCGCTGGCCGTCGCCAAAACAACGGGTATTGAATTCCGGGTCATTGACCTGGTGGACGAATACCGCGCCCGCATCGTGAATTATCTGATTGAAGGCTACCGCGCCGGATATACGCCCAACCCGGACGTATTGTGCAACCGGGAAATGAAATTCGGCGTCTTTCTGGATTATGCCCTGGAACAGGGGTTCGACTACGTCGCCACCGGCCATTACGCCCGCAGGATGGACACGCCGCAAGGGGCTTTCATCCTGCGCGGGCGGGACCCGAACAAGGACCAATCCTACTTCCTGTCCCTGATGCGCCCGGACCAGATAGCCCGCGCCGTCTTTCCCCTTGGGGATCTGCTGAAACCGGAAGTGCGTGTTCTTGCGGAAAAATACGGCCTCCCCACGGCACGCAAGAAAGACAGCCAGGGCATCTGTTTCATCGGCCAGGTAAAAATGAGCGATTTCCTGCGCCACTACCTGCCGGACAAGCCCGGCAAAATCGTGGACACGGAAGGCCGGACGCTCGGCACGCACAACGGCCTGCATCTGTTCACCATGGGCCAGAGGAAAGGACACGGCGTCGCCTCCCCGCGGGAGGGAGTCGCCTATGTGGTGGTGGGAAAGGATGTCCAGCGCAACCGCCTGATTCTGGGATACGAAGACGCGTCCACGCGGGGATTGTATGCGTCCCGCGCCGTGGTCGGCGGCATTTCCAATACGCTCGCTCCCCTGCCGGCCCGCGTCATGGCCCAGCCCCGCTACCGGGCCAAGGCGGAATGGGCCTCCTGCGAATATCTGGAAGAAGGAAAGGTGCGCCTGGGCTTTGACACGCCCCTCCGGGCCCTGGCCGTGGGACAGGTCTGCGCTTTTTACGACGGAGGCAAGTTGCTCGGGGGCGGCTTTTTTGAATCCATAGAACCATGACTGACCCGGAACGCACCATAGCCGCACAGGCCACCGCCGCAGGACAGGGGGCCATCGCCGTCATCCGCATGAGCGGTCCCGGCTGCATGGACATCCTGAAACAATGCACCCCTGCGGCTTTCACGGAACGCCTCCGGCCGCGCAGGGCAACGCTGGTCTGCATCCGGGACGCGGAAGGAGCCGCCATTGACCAGGCGCTTGTCACCTGGTTCCCCGCCCCGGCCAGTTATACGGGGGAAGATACCGCAGAAATCTCCTGCCATGGCGGCATGCTGGTGACGGACCGCCTGCTGAAACGCCTCTACCAATGCGGGGCCTCCCCAGCGGAACCGGGAGAATTTACAAAAAGGGCCTTTCTGAACGGGCGCATGGACCTGACCCAGGCGGAAGCCGTGATGGATGTGATTTCCGCCGGGAGCGACCTGGCCCTGAAAGCCGCGCAGACCCAGCTGGACGGAGGCATCGGCGCCCAGGTGGACGAACTGAAAGACAACCTGGTTCATGTGCTGGCCCACATTGAGGCCTATATTGATTTTCCGGATGAAGACATTTCCCCGGACACCGCCTCCGATCTGCTGGCGCGCCTCCGGAGCATGGAGGAAAAACTGGCCGCCCTCCTCAAAACTGCCGAAGGCGGACGCCTGCTGCGGGAAGGCATCCGCACGGCGATCGCCGGACCTCCCAACGTGGGAAAATCCAGCCTGCTGAATACCCTGCTGGGATATGACCGGGCCATTGTCAGCAATATTGCCGGTACCACGCGGGACACGGTGGAGGAATCCATTCAGCTGGCCGGGCTGGCCCTGCGGCTGATTGATACGGCCGGCGTCCGCGAATCTTCCGACGTCATTGAACAGGCAGGCATTACCCGCACCAACAGGGCGCTTGAAACCGCAGATCTGGTTCTGGAAGTGGCGGATGCCTCCACGCCCCGGATCAAAGACTTCCCCGCCCCTGTTCTCACCGCGCCCCGGCTGCTCATTCTGAACAAGTGCGACCTGGGAATCCATCCGGACTGGAAGGCCGTGCCCGGCATCCGGTTTTCCTGCGCCACCGGGGAAGGAAGAAAGGAATTGGAGGAAGCCATTATCCAGGCCTTTTCCTCCTCCCTGCCCGGTGAAACGGGCAGCTCCCTGGTAGCCATCAATGCCCGGCACCAGCATGAACTGGGCCTCTGCCGGGAGCATGTCCGGCTGGCTTCGGAATCCATCTCCCGCCAGGAAAGTCCGGAATTCACAGCCCTGGAACTGAGAGAGGCCCTGACGCACCTGGGAGAAATCACCGGAGTCGTGGATACGGAGGACGTGCTGGGCGCCATTTTTTCCTCCTTCTGCATCGGAAAGTAAGTGGAGACTACCAACGTTAGCATATATCATCAACGATTATTAAGGCGTTCATTTTGAGCGCCTTTCTTTTTAGCTTTATAAGCGATGGTCATCGTTTATAGGGCTTTTTCAGCTCATTTTTGTACCGCATTTGTTGCTCGCTTATTACTCTCTGATTTTAGGTCGGAAAGGTCGTGGATAAAGTTGACTATGGTTGACTATGATTTACGATAGTTGAACAGAATGGAGAAATAACAAGAGAAATAAACCTCTAAAAGTAACGAATATGGCAACAAGTAAAATGAAAATCAAGAAGGTATGTGAATGGTGTGGCACAACATTCTATGCCCAGAAACTAACTACACGTTTCTGTTCTCATCGATGCAGCAATCTTGCATACAAGGAAGCTGTTCGGCACAAGAGAATACAAGAAGTAGAAACCAAAGTCCAAACGGTCATCAGAGAACAACCCATATATGATTTTAAGGACAAAGAATATCTTTCTGATTTTGATAAGGAAATCAAGAGATGGGAAGAACAAGGATTATTCAATAAAGATTTTCCTAAACATTCAAAAACAATAGAGAATCTGTATTAAAGTATTAGATAAAATTAAAAACAACAGCATATGAAAATAAAAGAAATTGACATTAAAAATATTGGTTGTATTCGCAGTTTACATTTGAATTTTAATGAAAATATGAATATTATCTGTGGTCCAAATAGTATTGGGAAAACAACTATCATAGAATCTGTGGCTTCAATGTTTATGTATGGTAGACCAACCGTAAAAAGGAATGTGGCAAGTGAGACAGGCTCTATCCACGCAAAAGTAGAAGTGAATGGATCTATAAAAGAAAATTCTATTAAAGTTGAAAAATTTGATCCAAATGAATTTGAAAATACGAATTCATTTATGGACATGGCTTCAAAAGTTATATCAATTAAAGTTAGCCGAAATTTTAGGTATTCAAAATTGGATGCAATTCCTAGTGATCAAAATAGAAGCCAATCCGATTTATGGCATGAAGTTATATCTGGTGTAACATTTGACGGTGTAAAAGGATGGTTTGTCAACCGATATTTATATTCAGCACGAAAGGGAACACTCTCAGATGAACAAATTTCAAATTATCATCTTGCAGAAAAATGTTTTTCTATCATTAATAATCAATACAGTTTCTCTAGAGTAATGGGAGCCACTAATGACATTATGCTCAATACACCACAAGGAGAAATTTATTTTGAATATTTATCATCAGGTTTTAAATCAATCATTTTCTTGCTTTTCAGCACCATCAAAGAAATAGAATTTCGTTTTAAAGAACATAATCTCAAGGCGGAGGAGTTTGATGGAATTATCTTAGTTGATGAAATTGAGATACATCTTCATCCAGAGTGGCAGGAAAAGATTACAGATATTCTTAAAAACACTTTCCCTAACGCTCAATTTATTTTAACTACACATAGTCCACATGTAATTCAGACTGCTGCCCCCAATCAAATAATGGCATTACATTTAGATGAAGAAAATAATGTGACATTGCGTATTGACTTACAAACAAACCAATATGGTTTTAAAGGGTGGACTGTAGAAGAAATTCTTTACGATGTAATGGGAATGAAAACTATGCGCTCAGAATTATATCGTAATTTGATTGTTGAATTTGGCAATGCTATTGATGAAGAAAATGAGGAAAAGGCTACATGCATATTTTCTGAATTAGACAAACTTCTTCACCCACACAATCCTCAAAGGAAATTACTTAGTTTTCAACTTGCTAAAATAAGTAAAGCATGATTAAACTAATCAGAAAACATACGCCTATAAAATTAACGCCAGCTTTTGTTGCGCAAAAAACCAACCAATATAAAGCTTCAAAAGAAAGCGTTTGGAATATAGATTGGCTTAAGGGAAGTTTGTTGGATTTAAGTAATAGTAAATGCGCTTATTGTGAATGCTTGCTGACAAAAGAGAGCAACTACATGGAAGTAGAACACTTCCATGATAAACATCAATATCCTGATAAGGTAATGGATTGGAATAATCTTCTCCCATCCTGTAAACACTGTAATGGGCATAAATCAACGCATGATGTAGTGACAGACCCCATTATTAATCCATTTACAGATAATCCTAATGACCATCTATATTTCCAATATTACAGATACAAGGCAAAAGACATCAAAGGCGAAAATACTATTTCTGTATTGGACTTAAATGATGGTGAACGAAAGTTGGTAGATACAAGATTTGAAATTGGTAATGCTCTACAAGAAACACTAGAAGAAGTATTAACAAAACTTGATGCATATCAAGACTATCCCACGATTTTTAAGAAAAACAAATTGGTTGGAGCGGTTACTAATATTATTCGCCAATGTTTGCCTGAAAATGAATATTCGGCACTTTGTGCGACAGTGCTACATTCGTGTGAAGAATATAAAAAACTTAAAGCTGGTATGCAAAAGTGTGATTTATGGACTTCAAATATGGATGATTATGATACTCTTTCACGAAATATTTGTATGTTTAAATAATTTAATGTGATTCAACATAATTAAAGTGTCTACCTTTGATGAATTCTACATTAAAGGCAGACACTTTTTCTAACGAATATCACCCATTACCCTACACTTTTTCAAGCGAATCAAATGTATATCCTACAAAAGTTTTCTGGTTTTATGACCATTTTGTCTATTGCCAAGAACCTTATAAAAAAATAAAAAACTACACTGCAAACCACAGAAATTCCACCAAAAGTACTACCTTTGTATCTAACAAGCGTTCTGTAACATCCATGCGGAAATACCCTATTATTCAATACGTTGAATCTGATAGTGAACCTTCCACAAAAGGGCTGAAAAGAAGCGGTACAACACGTATATGCAAAACCATGAAATACAACGATTTGCATTTGTCCCTACATTCTGTGTAATTGTAAAAACAGAGGTTGTACCGATTAAAATGAATAGTCACTGATAATCAGTGATGTAAATATGCTGCCTAGGGAAATAAGAAGAAGCTTCCATCAACAGGTTTTTCTGATTCCGGAATCTTCTTTTCTCTCCATTCTGTGGAAGGATGGCAATCATCCAAAAATTTATTTGCGGATATTTTCATTGATTCCGGCTTGTTAATTCGCTATCGATATCATGTTTTTATGTTGCGCACCCTTTCTCTCTTTTTCCTTTTCGCTCTGGTTCCTGTCCAAGCCGCCATTTATTTTGCCCATAATGTTTCCGAAGATTCGGGGTTCATAAATACCAAAAAATACTGGAACGGAGATTCCGATTTATGCTGGGCGGCCACAGCCAGCAATATGCTGCAATGGTGGCAGAATAATTCCTCCGGCATTCCGGCTTTCGTTCCCAACGGCCAGAATGAAAGCGGAAGAACGGAAATTTACGATGTGTTTTGCAATAATTGGGCCAATACCGGGAAAGGCATAGAAATAGGCCTGCGGTGGTATCTGGGAGGGAAACCCCTCAATCCCAACAACTATTTATACGATTTTAAGGAAACCATCACTGAACCGCAGAATACTGGCCGATACTGGGAGGGATATATCACATCTCTGGGATTGTCCTCTTCCACCTGGGAAGGCGACTGCCCTTTCATCAGCAGCAAATACTTCACGCAAAGCGATTTTCCCCTCCAGTTCGGTACAGACCTCGTCTCATTTTTCCAGAATGGCGGCGTAGTGGGCCTTTCCATTGCTCCTGCATCAGGTCCGGGTCATGCCATTACCTGCTGGGGAATTGAGGTTGACGACACTACCGGCATGGCCAAATCCCTGTACGTCACAGACTCCGACAACGGACAAGGTCTGGAAAAACGGGACGTTTATTATCATGAAACGGATGGAACCCTGCACTTGGGGAGCGAGAACGGCCCTCGAATCAACGCATACGACGCCCTGATGCTGCCCTTTTATAATGTTCCGGAACCTTCCACGGCAGTTCTCACCACCCTCGCGGCGGGAACTGCCTTTTGCCGCCGCAGGCGCCGACGCTCTTAAGGCTTCACGAAAACATTCCCTCCTGTCAAGTTTCCGGCTCTTCAGGAGGCGAATCGGTATCTGAGGTGAATAACGGAATGTAGGAAGGCAGGTTCCAGTTCCAGCGGATGGCCGCCAGGCGTACGGAAAGCGTGACCATGAAGCCCGTCACAAAGCAGGAGGAAGAATCAATTCCGGCATAGTAAAGCACCGCGTACGCCACGCCTCCCAGCAGGGCCGCGGTGGCGTATAGTTCTCCGGGACGGAACACGTAGGGAACGTTGCCGGTAAGCACGTCGCGCAGCAGGCCGCCCGCCACGCCGGTACAAATGCCCATCATCACGGAAACAGTAGGCGTATAGCCGTGGAGATAGGATTTTTCCGTGCCGATCATGCCGAAAAGGGCCAGAACGATAGCATCCGCCACGCGGATAGTGCCCATGGGAGGCGGATATTTCTGGGCCACATAAAAGGTTGCCAGACTGGTGACGACGGAGGCCAGGACAAAAATTTCCCCGGAGGGGAGCGTCCAGTACACCGGTATGTCCAGCAGGATGTCACGCACGGTTCCGCCGCCCAACGCAGCCAGGGTGCCGCAGACAATCACGCCGAACAAATCCATTTTCACCCGCGAGGAAGCGATGGAACCCGCCAGGGCTCCAATAATCGTGCTCATGATTTCACAGGTGGAGAGGAACATGGCGGGAGAAACAGGAAAAAAGGCATATTCAGCAGACCCGTATCCAAGGCAGGCAGGAGTCCTGGCTGGCGCAGAACAGGGAGGTGGAAGCCAGCCCCATGTCATGCAGGGTATCACGCATCAGGCTTTCTGCCAATGCCGGAGAATTGCTTTCTGCGCTCAGGTGGGCCAGCACCACGTTTTTCAGGGCGCCATGAGCAATCCGCCTCAGCAGGTCGCACGCCTGCCCATTGGACAGATGCCCGTGCGCAGAGGCGATGCGCTGCTTCAGCGGCCAGGGCCTTCTGGGAGTGGCCGCCAGCATGTCCGGATCATAGTTTGATTCCACCACCAGGCTGTCCACCATAGCAAGGTATTCCGCTATGCAGCCGGGAGCCTGCCCCGTATCGGAAATGAAACCCAGGCTGGACCGCTCCGTTTCAAATTTGAATCCCACCGGGTCCACGGCGTCATGGTAAGTGGGGAAGGGAGTAATGACGATATCCCCTATTCTGAAAGACTGCCCCTTTTCAAAATAGGCCCAGGGAGCCTCCGGCGCTTTTTCCTGGACGCACATGGCCGTATGGCGTGTGGCGTAAACACGCACGGCATGCTTTCTGGTGAACTGGTGCACGCCTTTCATGTGGTCCGCGTGTTCGTGGGTAAGCAGAATGGCGTCCAGCTCATCCGGCTCCACTCCGGCGGACTTCATCTTATCCCGCAGCCTGGCGGCGCTGAACCCGGCATCCACCAGCAGGACGGTTTCCCCCGCCCTGACAATGGTGGCATTTCCCCCGCTGCCGCTGCCCAACACGCAAAACTGCATCATGCGCGGAATATAATACCGCCCCCGGAAGGGAGCAAGAACGTATCCATGCTTTTTTTATGACATGGGCACATGAAAAAATACTTTTTTCCAGTACGGGGTTGACATTTCAGGTGCATTAAAGTGTATTGAAGTCACTACGTAGTGTACTTGCATGCGATGAGCAGTGTATCAGACAACCTTTTTGGTGCATACACGCACAAGCTGGACCCCAAAAACCGGATTGCCATTCCGGCCGAATGGAGGCCCTCCGAAGGTTGCGCCCTGCTCCTGTTATCCGGCCGGCGTCTTGATTTGCCGACCGTCAAAGCCTATACGCGGGAAAAATTCCAGCAACTCATTGACAAGATAGAAACAACGCCCGGCTACACGGAAGCGCAAATCGACCTTTTCATCGGCAAATTATACGCCAACTGTGTGGAGGCTGTCATCAACGCCCAAGGCAAGCTACTGATACCCAAACAAATGTGCGAACACGCACAGCTCAGTTCCTCCGTCCGGCTCGCCGCACGGAGAGGATATTTCGAATTGTGGGAACCCTCTCTCTACGAAGAAGTTTCCCGGCGTGAAAACGCCAGCATCTCCGACATCAACCAATCCTACGGCATTCTCTAGCTTTCCTTCATGCCCCCAGACTCCTCCATTACGCCCAATCCCCAGGCACGCCCCTGCGCAACGCTTGCATTGCGCCCGGGCTGGCTGGCTTCCGGCCTGGGCGTCGGCGCCAGAACCGGGCTGCATGCGGAACTCACGGCTTATTCCATCGTTTTCTGGGGGCACGATGCCCTTCCGGCGCAGGATATGGTTGCCTGGCAGCAGGAAAAGGCACGCCTCATGACGGAGATGTCCCTGGCTGGTCAAAAGGGCGCCTATGGCAAGCTGGGCGCATTGTCTTCCGGCCTGAACCGGGCTTTTGACGACCATATTGAGCTTTCTTTACGCGCGGGCGCGGGTACGCACGTCCGCACGGAGGAGGTGCAGGCCCTGGCAAACGGGCTCGCGGAAGAAACGTCCTGCCGCGTGCTGGCGTGGAGCGTCTGCCGCAACCATGTGCATGTGATTGCGGAGCTGACGGAGGAAAAAGGAGTGGATGAACTGGTCTGCTCCTGGAAGGCGCTGGCCCCCTCCATGAACTGGGAAGACGCGTACCACACGGAAGCCCTGAAAGCCCGGGAAGCCGCGGCCAGGGTGGACGCCCTGATTTCCGAACTGGGGGATGACGCCGCTGCCGCCGTTGATGCGGAAGCGGACGGGGCAGACTCCGGAAACGGCTTCCGGCACATTACCGTGCTGCTGCATGAGACGGTGGACATGCTGAAGGCAGGCCCCGGCAAATTCATCGTGGACTGCACGCTTGGCGGCGGCGGCCATACGGAACTTCTGCTGGAGCAGGGAGCCACTGTCTGGGGCATTGACCGCGATGCGGACGCCCGCCGCGCCGCCATGCTCAGGCTGGCGCGCTTCGGTTCCCGTTTCAAAGTCCTCGCCGGCAACTTCCAGGACGTGGAAAGCATTCTGTCCCAGCAGGGGGTTTCCCGGGTGGACGGGCTGCTGGCGGACCTGGGCGTTTCCTCCCACCAGCTTGACACCGCCTCCCGCGGCTTTTCCTTTAGGGAAGACGGCCCTCTGGACATGCGGATGGATACCCGAGCCGCTCTCTCCGCCCGGAACCTGGTGAATGAGGCCCCGGAAGAAGAAATCGCAAATATCCTCTGGCAATTCGGCGAGGAACGCGCTTCCCGCGCCATTGCCCGCGCCATGGTGAAAGCCCGTGCCCAGGCACCCATCACCACGACCGCACAGCTTGCCCGCATCGTGGAATCCGTCCTGCCGCGCAAAGGAAGGCAACACCCCGGCACCCGCACGTTCCAGGCCCTGAGAATAGCGGTCAACGGCGAGCTGGATGCCCTGGACGCTCTGCTGGATTCCTCCGTGCGTCTGCTCGGGCAGGGGGGGCGCATGGCCGTCATCACCTTCCACAGCCTGGAAGACCGCAGGGTCAAGCAGTTCTTCGACCTCCGGAGCCGTCCGGAAATAGACCGCCCGGAATGGCCGTCACCCCGCCCCAACCCGGATTACTGCTTCCGCCCGCTTTCCCGCAAACCCGTCACTGCGGGAGAAGAAGAACTTTCAACCAACCCCCGTTCCCGCAGCGCCAAGTTGCGCGGCGTGGAAAAAATCATCTGACCATCTCTCTTCCGCCACCGCCATGAAAAGATTCAAACAGCGTTTCACCGGCCACCAGATCAGCGTGAGCATGATCATGTGGCTTATTGCCTTCGCCGCCCTCACCTGCGGAGCGGGCATCACTTATGCCGTGCTGAAAAACGACCAGATCCAGGTCGCGCGCGACATCAAGCAAATGAACGAAGAGATCGCCTCCTGCGAACTTACAAAGGAATATTACCGTTCCAAGACTTCCTCCCTGACCAGCCGCTGGGCCATCCGCGACAGGCTGGCCCAGGACAAGTCCAACCTGCAGCCTATCGAGCCTTCAGCCGTAGAATACATTTCTTCCGAAAACGCCTCCCGCATCGCTGCGGCAGGCCATTAACTGCGTTGAGCCGTTCATGATCACGATCACGAAGTCCAGATTTGCCAGAAGAAGCCTCGTCCTGTGCGGCCTGGCGGGCGCGGCGGTCATCTGGCTGATGTTGTCGCTGGTCAATCTTCAGCTGGTTTCCCCCCGGAAAACGAGCGGCGTTTCCAGCGGCGGCATTATTGAACGGGAAGTTCTTTTGCCCCAGCGCGGCCGCATCATGGACGCCAATGAGGAAATCCTCACCAGCAACATGCAGAGTTCCGAGTTGATTGCGGACGGCTATCATCTGAACGACCCCAAGACCATCAGCTGGGCTCTGGCCTATTCCAAGGCCGTCCATTCCCCGTTCTGGGAGAAAGCCGCAACGGATAAGGAAAAGGAAAAGCTCGTTTCCGGCTTCCGCAGCAAGATTCTGGGCCAGGCCGCCAGCAAAAAGGACGGCAGCAAGGAACATAATCTGGCGAAAATCCTGCTGGAAGAGCCTGAAGACGGACCGGAAGGGGTGGATATGGCCAGAAAAAAGCTGGAAGAGCTTTATGAGCCGGAGATGGTGAAAGAATACGTGCAGGCGCACCTGGAATACGCCGCCAAAGTGATTGCCCCTTTCCTGCCGGACATGAGCGTGCAGGACATCATCAACACGGTGGAAAAGGACGGGGCGATTCCCAAGAAGCGCATCGTCATTGCCAAAAACCTGTCCGAGGAAAAAGCGGAACTGCTGCGGCAGGCTATCCAGAACGCCCGCGTCCAGGGGTTCCGTTTTGAGACCTCCTCCAAACGCGTCTATTCCGTGCCGGAATGCATGGTGCATATTCTGGGCTACATTGCCCAGACGAAGGACAGCGGCCCCCGGCCCGTAGCCCTTTCCGGCCTTGAAAAGCAGCTGGACGACCAGCTGCTGGGCCACAACGGCATCAGGGAATACCGGAAAGACAGCCGCGGGCGCATCATTCCCTCCGCGGATTCCCGCTTCAAGGATGCCGTGGACGGGCTGAACGTGCGCCTGACGGTAAACATGGAATACCAGACGATCGTGGAGGAGGAGCTGGACGCCGCCATCTCTTTTTACACGGACCAGACCCACAAACCCCGCGGCTGCATTATTGTGGTGGAACCCAAGACCGGCAGCATTCTGGCGATGGCCAGCCGGCCCCACTATAATTTAAATACGCGCGAGGGCCTTCAGGAAGGAGCCTACCATTTCGCCGTGCAGTCCCTGTACGAACCCGGTTCCACCTTTAAAATAGTTTCCGTCACATCCGCCGTGGACAGCGGAAAGGCCACGTTCGACACCATGATCAACTGCACCCCCTATCCGGTGCCCGGTTCCCGCCCCGTCACGGACGCCCCCCGTTCCTATGGCGGCCTGACCGTAGCGGGCGTGCTGAAAAAATCCAGCAACCCGGGCGCCTTCCGCATTGCGCTGAAATCGGGCTGGCCCACGTATAAAAAATACTTTGACCTGTACGGATTTTCCTCCAAAACGGGTATCGACCTGCCGGGGGAAACCAACAGCCAATGCCAGGACGGCAGCAATTTTGTCAACTTTTCCCGCATCAGCTTCGGCTACTCCCTGATGGTGTCCCCCCTGCAGGTCGCCATGGCTTATGCCGCCATAGCCAATGACGGCGTGCGCATGCGCCCCCGGCTGGTTGACGGCATTTATGTGGATGACAGGAACTTCCAGCCTTCCCCCCCCGTGGAGGTATGCCGGGTCATGAGCGTCAAGACGGCCCGGGACCTTCGGAACGCCCTGTTCCACGTTACGGATCTGGACGGGACCGCCAAAAGAGCGCGGATTGAAGGCTATAACGTGGGAGGCAAAACCGGAACCGCCCACAAGGTGAAGCCTACAGGCGGCTATTTTGAAAACCGCTACACCGTCTCCTTTGTAGGAATGCTCCCGGTGGAGGACCCGGCCTTCGTCTGCCTTGTCGTCATTGACGACCCCACTTCCAAACATTGCCATCCCGGAGGCGGATCCGTATGCGCCCCGGTTTTCCAGAAGCTGGCCACCCGCCTGGCGGCCGCCATGAACATCCCCAAGAATTCCCCTTCCGCAGAGGCAAATAAAAAAGCCTCCCGTGCCCAGGCCTCTTCCACCTCATCCAAACCGCCGCGCAGATAATCCCGTCATGAAGCTACTTACCTTACTCAAAGACCTTCCCTCCCATACGCTCACCGGCTCCCCCCAGGTGAAAATCTCCCATCTGGAATGCGACAGCCGGCGCATTCTGCCCGGTTCCTGCTACATTGCCCTGAAGGGAACCCGGGCGGACGGCCATGAATTCATCCCGGAGGCCATTCGCCGCGGAGCCTGCGCCGTCGTCGCGGAAATGCCCTGCACGCAGGAAGCCAGGGAGGCCGGAGTCAGCTGGGTGGAGGTGAACGATTCCCGCCTGGCCGTCAGCCTGATGGGCGCGGCCTGGAACGGACGCCCTTCCCGCCACATGGCCATGATCGGCGTGACGGGGACGAACGGAAAAACCACGACGGCCTACATCGCCCATTCCCTGCTCAAGCAGTCCTGGCTGCGCGCTGGATTGATCGGCACTATCGCCTATGACAACGGAGAGGAAATCACTCCTTCCACTCATACCACGCCCGGACCGCTGGAACTGGAACACCTGCTGAAGGAAATGTATGAAAACGGCTGCCGCGGCATCTCCATGGAGGTCTCTTCCCACGCGCTGGACCAGGAACGCGTGGCCGGCATCAATTTCAACGTGGGCATTTTCACCAATCTGACCCAGGACCACCTGGACTACCACCACACCATGGAGAATTATTTCCAGGCCAAGGCGAAATTGTTCGAACAGATGGCGCAGGACACCAGATCCCGGCGAAAACCCGTGGCCGTCATCAACATCGACGACGCTTACGGCCGCCGGCTGGCGGAAATGTTTTCCGGCCGCATGACCGTAAAGACCTACGGGTCCGCCCTGGGGGCGGATTTCCGCATGCTGGTGCACCACGCCACCGCCAAAGGCAGCGAGTACGAATTGGAATACAAGGGGAAAAGCTACCTGGTCCGTGTCCCCCTGATCGGCAAGTTCAACATGTACAACAGCCTGGCCGCGCTGGCCGCCGTCATTTGCGCCGGCATCCCCGTGCGGGACGCCATTGCGAACCTTCAGAATATTCCGCAGGTCCCCGGCAGGCTGGAACTGTTCACCCACCCCGGAGGCGCCCAGATCTTCATTGACTACGCCCACACGCCGGACGCCCTGGAAAACGTCTGCAAGACGCTCAAGGAACTGTGCTCCCGCCGCCTGATTACCGTGTTCGGCTGCGGCGGGGACCGGGACAGGGGAAAACGCCCCCTGAT
>OMBN01000577.1_pt1 | contig 22320 bp, 13 predicted proteins | sample 1644891 | NCBI WGS metagenome assembly OMBN01 (sample SAMEA103958144, study PRJEB25191) | human gut metagenome | reverse complement strand
TAACTTTCTTTTTTTGTTTTGCATTGTTAATATAATAACAAAGATAAGCACTGCGGAAGCTTACCTAATACTGAAGAATACCGAAAGGAATGGAAATCATTATGGCAAACAGAATTAACTTAAATCAGACATCTTATCACGGAGCAGGAGCAATTCAGGAGATCGCAACAGAAGCAACAAAACGTGGATTCAAAAAAGCATTTGTTTGTTCTGACCCAGATCTTGTAAAATTCGGAGTTACAAAGAAAGTAACAGATGTCTTAGATAACGCAGGACTTGCTTATGAAGTATATTCACAGATCAAACCAAACCCAACGATCGAAAATGTACAGACAGGAGTTGCAGCATTTAAGGCAGCAGAAGCTGATTACCTGATCGCTATTGGTGGTGGTTCTCCACAGGATACGTGTAAAGCGATTGGCATTATCAGCAACAACCCGGAGTTTGCCGATGTGCGTAGCCTGGAAGGGCTTTCCCCGACCAATAAACCCAGTGTACCGATTCTGGCAATCCCCACCACAGCAGGCACTGCGGCAGAAGTGACCATTAACTACGTGATCACTGACGAAGAGAAACGGCGCAAGTTTGTTTGCGTTGATCCGCATGATATCCCGCAGGTGGCGTTTATTGACGCTGACATGATGGATGGTATGCCTCCAGCGCTGAAAGCCGCGACGGGTGTCGATGCGCTCACTCATGCTATTGAGGGGTATATTACCCGTGGCGCGTGGGCGCTAACCGATGCGCTGCACATTAAAGCGATTGAAATCATTGCTGGGGCGCTGCGAGGATCGGTTGCTGGTGATAAGGATGCCGGAGAAGAAATGGCGCTCGGGCAGTATGTTGCGGGTATGGGATTCTCGAATGTTGGGTTAGGGTTGGTGCATGGTATGGCGCATCCACTGGGCGCGTTTTACAACACGCCACACGGTGTTGCAAATGCCATCCTGTTACCGCATGTCATGCGCTATAACGCTGACTTTACCGGTGAGAAGTACCGCGATATCGCGCGCGTTATGGGCGTGAAAGTGGAAGGTATGAGCCTGGAAGAGGCGCGTAATGCCGCTGTTGAAGCGGTGTTTGCTCTCAACCGTGATGTCGGTATTCCGCCACATTTACGTGATGTTGGTGTACGCAAGGAAGACATTCCGGCACTGGCGCAGGCGGCACTGGATGATGTTTGTACCGGTGGCAACCCGCGTGAAGCAACGCTTGAGGATATTGTAGAGCTTTACCATACCGCCTGGTAAATGCGCTGATGTGATAATGCCGGATGCGACGCTAGCCGCGTCTTATCCGGCATATAAGTGCATTAAATTCAATGTGTTGATAATCGTTTGCATCCGGCACGCCGTTACCTTACCAACCGCAATTGCTGTAAATTGCCGTCGATATGCAAATCGGTTTGTAAGCGGGCAATATCGCGGCACAGAAACGCCATCTCTTTATGGGTTTCTAATTTTTTGCGCCACTTTTCGGCAACCGCATCCAGATTCTCATATATCCCTTCCAGACTCTGAAACTCGACCAGTAGCTGTGTGGCGCTTTTTGGTCCGATCCCCGGTTGAACGCCAAATTCTTTATCGATAAATGGCGCATCCAGCCAACGTTTCTGGAAGTAATCACGAATACGTAATGTCGGTGAAAGTAACTGACAGTAGCCTTTATCTGTCGAAACAATCGTTGCCTGATGCCCGGCCTGTGTCACTTTGACCGCCAGCGTGGCGGCTAAGTCATCGGCTTCGTTGCCGCTGGCGGACCAGCACGGGACGCCGCGTTGCTCAAAGGCGGCGCGTAATGCAGGCATCTCGTTGTGCAACTCTTCCGGCATTGGCGGTCGACCCGCTTTGTAATCTGGTAAACGCTGATGACGCCAGCCGCTACTGCGGTTTTCATCATCAAAAACGGCGACCGCGTGGGTTGGCTGGCTGTGCATAATGAGCTGATCGAGCGCGTGCTGGCAGGTTTCGACACAGGGCGAACCCTGAACGGCATGAATGCGACGAATAAGATTCAGTGCATCGACAATAAGCAAATGAACAGCCACGATAACCCCCTTAAAGATCAGGCGATAAGGGTAACATTCGATGCCAGAACAGGCTATGGCTGGATGAGAAATCGGGAAGAGGCCTCGCAAAAAGAGGCCTCTGGAGAGCGATTAATCGCAGGCAACGATTTTCATTGCCAGGCCGCCGCGAGACGTTTCACGGTACTTGGCGTTCATATCTTTACCTGTTTCGTACATGGTTTCGATAACTTTGTCGAGGCAGACGCGTGGCTCGCTGGTACGGCGCAGCGCCATACGTGCAGCGTTTACTGCTTTCACTGCCGCAATGGCGTTACGCTCGATGCACGGCACCTGTACCTGCCCGGCGACCGGGTCACACGTCAGACCGAGGTTGTGCTCCATGGCGATTTCCGCCGCGATGCATACCTGCGCTGGGCTTGCGCCTAACAGTTCTGCCAGACCAGCTGCCGCCATTGAGCACGCCACGCCGACTTCACCCTGGCAGCCGACTTCGGCACCAGAAATCGAGGCGTTCATCTTATAAAGAGAACCAATGGCGCTGGCTACCAGCAGGTAACGAGCCAGTGAGTTAGCGTTCACTTCGCGGATAAACTTGTCGTAGTACGCCAGCACGGCCGGAATAATCCCGCACGCACCGTTAGTCGGCGCAGTCACCACGCGACCGCCAGCAGCATTCTCTTCGTTCACTGCCAGTGCAAACATGTTGATCCAGTCAACAACCGCCATCGGGTCAGTGGTGGTTTTATCCTGGCTGACCAGCATCCGGCGTAGTGCCGCAGCACGGCGTGGAACGCGCAGTTTGCCAGGTAACACGCCTTCGGTAGAAATACCGCGCTCAATACCGCCACGCATGACTTCCCAGACGTTCGCCAGGTGCTGTTCCAGCTCTTCTTTGCTGTGCAGCGCCAGCTCGTTTTTCATCATCAGGCCAGAGAGTGACAGCCCGGTTTCCTGACAATGTTTTTGCAGATCGGCTGCTGAACTGTACGGATAAGGAACTTCAACCGGTGCGCTATCCTGCTGACCAAAATGTTCTTCATCAACAATAAAGCCACCGCCGATAGAGTAATAAGTCTGGCTGTAAACGACTTTATCGCCCGCCAGCGCGGTAATGCGCATACCGTTTTCATGCAGAGAAAGGTTGTCGGCATGGAAGTTCATGCACTGATCAACCGGGAACTCCACTTCATGCTGACCGTTTGCCAGCATCAGGCGACCATGAGTATTCACATCCTGAATAAAACCAGGGATGGAATCGATATCCACGGTATCCGGCAGGTTACCCGCCAGACCCATAATTATGGCGATATCTGTGTGGTGGCCTTTACCGGTCAGAGAGAGCGAGCCGTACACGTCAACCACCACGCGGGTCACGTCTTTAAGCAGGTTACGGGCAATCAGATCGTCGGTAAATTGTTTACCCGCTTTCATTGGTCCAACGGTATGAGAACTGGAAGGGCCAATGCCGATTTTGAAAATATCGAATACGCTAATCATAGGAAATACATCGCGTTAAAACGGAGGAAGCGCCGCCCGAAAGCGGCGCGAAAGGACTTAGCTGAACAGAGAGTAGAAGATTGCGGAGATTGCAATCAGACCCATCACGACAACGAATACGTTGCTGATGTGACCGCTGTATTTACGCATTGCCGGTACTTTCTGAATTGCGTACATCGGCATCAGGAACAGGATCATCGCGATGATTGGGCCGCCCAGGGTTTCAATCATACCCAGGATGCTCGGGTTCAGGGTGGCAACAATCCAGGTCGTTACCAGCATGAACAGCGCAGTGATACGGTTCAGCTTGTTGATTTCGATAGACTTACCTTTACCACGCAGAGATTTAATCACCATACCGTTGAAGCCTTCACGTGCGCCCAGGTAGTGGCCGAGGAAGGATTTGGTGATAGCGATAATCGCGATAATCGGAGCCATCCACGCGATGATCGGCGCGTTAAAGTGGTTAGCCAGGTAAGACAGAATCGAGATGTTCTGCTCTTTAGCCGCAGCCAGGTCTGCCGGAGTCAGGCTCAGTACGCAGCTGAAGACGAAGAACATTACGGTCAGCACCATCATGATGTGTGCGAATGCCAGGATCTTCGAGCATTTCTGTTCTGCCATATCGCCGTACTCTTCACGCTTCGCAACGGCGAAAGAAGAGATGATCGGAGAGTGGTTGAACGAGAACACCATTACCGGAATTGCCAGCCACAGTGTCATCCACAGACCGTTTCCGGTTGCAGATGCAGTGTCCAGAGACAGCGTTTCCAGTGCTGCGCCGTTCCACTGCGGGATCAAGTACAGAGCCAGCAGCATCAGTACGCCAACAAACGGGAATACCAGAATACTCATCGCCTTAACGATCATTTGCTCACCGAAGCGAACGATGGTCATCATACCCACGATCAGGATCAGCGACAGAATCGCACGCGGCGGTGGCGTCATACCCAGCTGGTGAGACATGAAGCTTTCAACTGTATTGGTGATTGCCACGCTATAAACCAGCAGGATCGGGTAGATAGCGAAGAAGTAGAGCAGGGTAATCAGTTTACCTGCGCCAATACCAAAGTGTTCTTCTACAACCTCGGTGATGTCTTCGCCCGGGTTTTTACCAGACAGTACGAAGCGAGTCAGGCCGCGGTGAGCAAAAAACGTCATCGGGAACGCAAGGATAGCCATGATGATCAGCGGGATCATACCGCCAACACCAGCGTTGATTGGCAGGAACAGCACGCCCGCGCCGATTGCCGTGCCGTAAAGGCCCAGCATCCACATGGTGTCTGTCTTGCGCCAGGCACTACGAGAGTCTTTCGACGCAATCGTGCTGGTTTGAGTCGTTTCCATCTATTTCTCCTGGAGGAATGCAAATAATTCAGCTTTTAGCCAGTTCAGCCCGGGAAGGTGCCTGACCGTAAAAATGAAATCTGTCTATCGGCGATGGCTTAATCATTTTCCACCGTAATAATTTGAGGGCGGAAAGATACACACAAGTTATGTATCTATCAGTGATCTTGATCCCAAATACAATAATCTACTTGGAAGATAGATAATCCCAACGCTTTACTCTGTAAATCAAAAGTAAAAGAGAATTTAAGGGCAATATTTACCCATTAAACGACATCTGACTTCTTACGGGGCGCGCAATATATGTAGGTTGAACTGAAAAAATCAATACTTTTAGTTAATCATGGCGATAATTTCTTTTTCATGGCGATAAAATGTGGTTTATGAAAATAGGGAAACGTTTGCGTTTCAACATAAATTGTATGACATATTAACTGTGGTGATATTTGTCGCGTGAGGGTGGTAGGAAACATTCATATAACAAATGAAATGAGTTGATGAGTAAGTGACCAAAAACGAGAAAACCCGGCAACAAACGTCACCGGGGGAGGGGAGATTACGTGCAGATTTCGTAGCAAGGGATGTAGGCTGAGCCTGGCAACTTCATACGATGCTGGGCAACAAAACCCTGTAGCAGGTCGTCCATACGACGCATAATTTCTTTATCGCCGTTGATTTTGTAAGGACCAAACTCTTCAATGGCGCGAATACCGACTTCTTTTACATTACCCGCCACAATACCGGAGAACGCACGGCGCAGGTCGGCAGCCAGCACTTCAACGGGTTGATCCGGGTAAAGCTTCAGATTAGCCATATTCTCGTGAGACGGCTCAAACGGCATTTGCAAATCTGGCGCAATGCGCATTGACCAGTTAAAGCTGTAAGCGTCACCAGTGTCGCGGCGATTTTCTTTCACCAGCGGCATCGATTTTTTCATCTGACGAGCGACTTCAGCGGCGTCATCAATGATGATGCGGTAATGGCGGCGCGCGTTTTCACCCAGCGTATGCACGACAAACTCGTCCAGTACGCGGAAGTAGTCGGCGCTCTCTTTCGGGCCGGTGAGGATCAATGGTAAAACCTGATCTTTGTTGGCCGGGTTCATTAAAATTCCCAGCAAATACAGCAACTCTTCTGCTGTACCCACACCGCCAGGGAAGATAATGATACCGTGAGCGATACGGACAAACGCTTCCAGACGTTTTTCGATATCTGGCATGATGATCAATTCGTTGACCAGCGGGTTAGGCGGTTCAGCGGCGATAATCGACGGCTCTGTCATACCAATAAAGCGACTGTCTTTGTAACGCTGCTGCGCGTGTCCGACCGCAGCACCTTTCATCGGAGCTTCCATCGCTCCCGGACCACAGCCGGTGCAGATATTCAGCTCACGCAGGCCCAGCTGGTTCCCGACGCGACGGGCATACAAATACTCGTTTTCGTTAATTGAGTGACCGCCCCAGCAGACCACCATATTTGGCGCTTCACCGACATGCAGCGCGCGAGCGTTACGCAAGATGGAAAAGACCAGGTTAGTGATGTGGACGGAGTTGTCGAGATTCAGGTTGGGAAAACGAACGGTGTTATGAATTTGCCCATAAACGAAGAGAATGTCACGCAGAACCGCGAACAAGTTGGCCTGCAAAGCGCGAATAATTCGCCCATCGACAAAAGCCTCTTCCGGGGGATTTATCAGTTCCAGCTTTACGCCGCGTTCACGGCGCAGGACGTTAATATCGAAATTTTCAAAACGAGACAGCAATTCTTTGCTGTTATCGGTCAAACTACCGGAGTTCAGTACGGCAAGTGAACAGTTGCGAAACAGTTGATAGAGGTCGCTGCTGGCGGTGCGTTTAAGCATATCCACTTCCAGCTGCGACAACATATCCATGGAGCCAAGCGGGCTAATATGTGTAATCAAGAAAAACTCCTTATGGGACGAATATCGTCATTCCCTTTGATTACAATAGCCCTGCCTGCTGACCTTTCACAACCTTCTGCGTGAATCCAGCACGCAAAATTGAGAAAAAATTTATTGCCGAACCAGTCTTGTGGTCGATGGGACAAAATCGTTATTACTGCGCCACGGGTTAATGTCCAGACCGCCACGACGGGTATAACGTGCGTAAACGCTCAATTTTTCTGGCTGGCAGAAGCGTAACAGGTCATTAAAGATGCGTTCCACGCACTGTTCGTGGAACTCGTTGTGATGACGGAAAGAGACCAGGTAACGCAGCAGTTTTTCTCTGTCAATTTGGCGTCCACGATACTGAATTTGGATCGAACCCCAATCTGGTTGATGGGTGATCAGGCAGTTTGATTTCAGCAGGTGGCTGACAAGCGTCTCTTCCACTACTTTTTCACCGCTGGTGGCATTCTCCAGATAGTCAGTAGTGAATTCATAGTTATCGATAGTGATATCCTGGTCATCAATGCAGGTGCCATTGAAATGACCTATCGGCTGGCCTTCCAGTTCATCAAGACGATATAACGCCACGCTAACCTTACCCTGGGCGCAAGTGCTTAAGTCGCGCTCCAGCGTCTGGCGCACCTCATCCCAGTTATTAAAACGCGTCTGGTTAAAACTGTTGAGATAGAGCTTAAAACTCTTCGACTCAATCAGATTTACGCTGGTGTAATCAAGTTCAACATGACCGACAGCGACCTGCGGCAAACCTTTCGCATTCAGCCAGGAAAGTTCATACAGCGTCCAGATATCCGTACCGTGAAAAGGCAGGTTATCCGCTTTCAGACCCAGCGGGTCGCGATTCAGGCTGCGTGGAACGCCTTGCAGTAGGCTGGCGTCATAGGTATCCCGGTAATCGGTTGATTTTCCAAGAGTCAGGCCCGCAAGTGCCTGATGGTTTGCATAAGAAGACATGTTTCACCGTCATAAACCAGATAAACTAAACGACAAGTGTATCTGGTTTAAGTGAAGAGAGAAATTAGTGGACGATTTGACCGCACAAGCCCTGAAAGATTTTACTGCACGCTACTGCGATGCGTGGCATGAAGAGCATAAAAGCTGGCCGTTAAGTGAGGAACTGTACGGCGTTCCTTCACCGTGCATTATTTCAACTACCGAAGATGCCGTATACTGGCAACCCCAGCCGTTTACCGGGGAACAAAATGTAAACGCGGTTGAACGCGCTTTTGATATTGTGATACAACCCACGATTCATACCTTTTATACGACTCAGTTTGCCGGGGATATGCACGCGCAGTTTGGCGATATCAAACTGACATTGCTGCAAACCTGGAGTGAAGACGACTTCCGTCGGGTGCAGGAAAATCTGATTGGTCATCTGGTGACTCAGAAAAGGCTAAAACTGCCGCCCACGCTATTTATCGCGACGCTGGAAGAAGAGTTAGAGGTCATCTCGGTGTGTAATCTCTCCGGTGAAGTGTGCAAAGAGACGCTAGGAACACGTAAACGGACGCATTTAGCCTCAAATCTTGCGGAATTCCTTAATCAACTTAAGCCTCTTCTGTAATCCAAATACCCCATCTGGTTGTGAGAGATCTCTTACAGACTCTGTAGGAGATCGCCAGGAAATAAGCGAATACTTAAAAAGATAAGAATCGTTATTCTCATTTAAAAACAACATGTTGCTTGTTAATTCTTAACTTTCATATGAAATTTTCCTTAAGGCATTGTCTGTAAGCGCCTTGTAAGACTTCGAGAAAAAGACGATTCTATCTTCGTCGACAGGGAGTCAGACAACGAAGTGAACATCAGGATGATGACACTTCTGAAGGACACACCAGGATGGTGTTTCAGGGAAAGGCTTCTGGATGAAGCGAAGAGGATGACGCAGGACGCGTTAAAGGACACCTCCAGGATGGAGAATGAGAACCGGTCAGGATGATTCGGTGGGTCAGGAAGGCCAGGAACACTTCAGGATGAAGTATCACATCGGGGTGGTGTGAGCAGGAAGCAATAGTTCAGGATGAACGATTGGCCGCAAGGCCAGAGGAAAAGTTGTCAAGGATGAGCAGGGAGCAACAAAAGTAGCCGGAATGCTGCGAAACGAACCGGGAGCACTGTGAATACAGTGCTCCCTTTTTTTATTCCTGCTATTCTTCGCGGCAGTTTTTCTTATTGAGGTTGCTTTATGACCACTCATGACCGCGTTCGTCTCCAGTTGCAGGCGCTTGAAGCGTTACTGCGTGAACATCAGCACTGGCGAAACGATGAACCCCTGCCGCATCAATTTAACAGTACTCAACCGTTCTTTATGGACACCATGGAACCACTGGAGTGGTTGCAGTGGGTGCTGATCCCGCGAATGCACGATTTGTTAGATAACAACCAGCCGTTACCGGGCGCTTTTGCTGTTGCGCCCTATTATGAAATGGCGCTGGCGACTGATCATCCGCAACGCGCGCTTATTTTGGCTGAGCTGGAGAAACTGGATGCTCTTTTTGCGGATGATGCGAGCTAATGCTGGAAATACTCTATCAGGATGAATGGCTGGTTGCGGTAAATAAACCCTCCGGCTGGCTGGTTCACCGCAGCTGGCTGGATCGCGACGAGAAAGTAGTGGTCATGCAAACCGTGCGTGACCAGATAGGCCAGCATGTTTTTACTGCTCATCGTCTGGACCGACCAACTTCTGGTGTGTTGTTGATGGGATTATCCAGCGAAGCCGGACGGCTGCTGGCACAACAGTTTGAACAGCACCAAATCCAGAAACGTTACCATGCGATTGTGCGTGGCTGGTTGATGGAAGAAGCGGTGCTGGATTATCCACTGGTGGAAGAACTGGACAAAATCGCTGATAAATTTGCCCGCGAAGATAAAGGCCCGCAGCCAGCAGTGACGCATTATCGCGGTCTGGCGACCGTAGAAATGCCGGTAGCGACCGGACGTTACCCGACCACGCGCTACGGCCTGGTGGAACTGGAGCCGAAAACTGGACGCAAGCACCAGCTTCGTCGCCATCTTGCCCATTTGCGGCACCCGATTATTGGCGACAGCAAACATGGTGATTTACGCCAGAATCGCAGCGGCGCTGAGCATTTTGGCCTTCAGCGGTTAATGCTGCATGCCAGTCAGTTGTCATTGACGCATCCTTTTACTGGCGAGCCGCTGGCTATTCACGCGGGCCTGGACGACACCTGGATGCAGGCATTATCACAATTTGGCTGGCGCGGTCTGCTTCCTGAAAATGAAAGGGTTGAGTTCAGTGCGCCATCGGGTCAGGATGGAGAGATAAGTTCCTAATCCAGGGAGAAAACGGTATGGCGGAAATTGGTATTTTTGTCGGCACCATGTACGGGAATTCACTGTTAGTGGCCGAAGAAGCGGAAGCGATTCTGACCGCGCAGGGCCACAAAGCAACGGTATTTGAAGATCCTGAATTAAGCGACTGGCTGCCCTATCAGGATAAGTATGTTCTGGTGGTTACGTCCACGACCGGGCAGGGCGACCTTCCTGATAGCATTGTGCCACTCTTTCAGGGAATCAAAGATAGTCTGGGCTTCCAGCCGAATCTGCGTTATGGCGTGATTGCGCTCGGCGACAGTAGTTATGTGAATTTCTGCAATGGCGGCAAACAGTTCGATGCCTTGTTGCAGGAACAGAGCGCTCAGCGGGTTGGCGAAATGCTGTTGATTGACGCCAGTGAGAACCCGGAACCGGAAACGGAATCAAATCCGTGGGTTGAACATTGGGGCACGATGTTGTCCTGATATGTTCAGCGAGCGGTAAATGCCGTTTTAGCGGTGCTGAATCGAATCTTTTCAGGCAAATGCCAGTAAAAACTGCTTCATAGCGCGGATTTTTACTGGCGTTTGCCTGGAGTCAAGCGATCCATTTCATACTCTTCTTTATTTCTTCGTTTTAACCCTTCCTTTCTTGTTCTTGTTTTCATTTCCGTGAAGTGGATTCCACCGTCCAGGGCTAATGCCAAAATCGGGCCTCATTGAACGCATTAATGTTGTGTTGTTGCACGGTGAGCCGCTATGGCGCGCTTTTTATACTGCTATTGCCAGATATAAACACGCGCCGTATTCGGCGAACGACCTATAAAAACGGCAAAAACACCCTACGTCACCTCTGATTTCCTGCGATGTCGCAGTCCAGAGTGAGCGTGGCTAACGCGAATTTTCAGGAGTGCAACAATGAGTTCTTTAAGTCAGGCTGCGAGCAGTGTGGAAAAACGCACGAATGCTCGTTACTGGATAGTGGTGATGTTGTTTATCGTCACATCCTTCAACTACGGCGACCGCGCTACGCTTTCTATTGCCGGTTCGGAAATGGCCAAAGATATCGGCCTTGATCCCGTGGGAATGGGCTATGTGTTCTCTGCCTTCTCATGGGCGTATGTTATCGGGCAGATCCCTGGTGGCTGGTTGCTGGATCGTTTTGGTTCAAAACGCGTCTACTTCTGGTCGATCTTTATCTGGTCGATGTTTACCTTGCTGCAAGGCTTCGTCGATATCTTTAGTGGATTCGGCATTATCGTTGCCCTGTTTACACTGCGCTTCCTGGTCGGGCTTGCTGAAGCGCCCTCTTTCCCTGGCAACAGCCGCATTGTTGCGGCCTGGTTTCCGGCGCAGGAAAGGGGAACGGCGGTGTCGATTTTTAACTCCGCCCAATACTTCGCAACGGTTATCTTCGCGCCGATTATGGGCTGGTTGACTCATGAAGTGGGCTGGTCACACGTCTTCTTCTTTATGGGCGGTCTGGGCATTGTCATCAGCTTTATCTGGTTGAAAGTCATCCACGAGCCAAATCAACATCCGGGCGTAAATCAGAAAGAGCTGGAGTACATCGCCACGGGTGGCGCGCTGATCAATATGGATCAGCAAAACACCAAAGTTAAAGTGCCGTTCAGCGTGAAGTGGGGGCAGATCAAACAGCTGCTCGGGTCACGGATGATGATCGGCGTTTATATCGGTCAGTACTGTATCAACGCCCTGACTTACTTTTTTATTACCTGGTTCCCGGTTTATCTGGTGCAGGCGCGCGGGATGTCGATTCTGAAAGCAGGCTTTGTGGCTTCTGTTCCGGCGGTTTGCGGTTTTATCGGCGGTGTGTTGGGGGGGATTATTTCCGACTGGCTGATGCGTCGCACGGGTTCACTGAACATTGCGCGTAAAACACCGATCGTGATGGGCATGTTGCTGTCGATGGTGATGGTGTTCTGCAACTACGTCAACGTTGAGTGGATGATCATCGGCTTTATGGCGCTGGCCTTCTTCGGTAAGGGGATCGGTGCGCTGGGTTGGGCTGTAATGGCTGATACTGCGCCAAAAGAGATCAGCGGTCTTTCCGGTGGCCTGTTTAACATGTTTGGTAACATTTCTGGCATCGTCACGCCAATCGCAATTGGTTATATCGTTGGCACGACTGGCTCCTTTAATGGGGCGCTGATTTATGTTGGTGTTCATGCCTTAATCGCGGTACTCAGCTACCTGGTGCTGGTGGGCGATATCAAGCGTATTGAGCTGAAACCTGTCGCGGGGCAATAAGATGACGACACAATCCAGTCCTGTTATTACTGATATGAAAGTCATTCCGGTCGCCGGACATGACAGCATGTTGCTTAATATTGGTGGTGCACATAACGCATATTTCACCCGCAATATTGTGGTACTCACCGATAATGCCGGGTATACCGGCATTGGTGAAGCGCCGGGCGGAGAGGTGATTTATCAAACACTGGTCAAGGCTATTCCGATGGTGCTGGGCCAGGAAGTTGCGCGCCTGAATAAAGTGGTTCAGCAGGTGCATAAAGGTAATCAGGCAGCCGATTTTGATACCTTCGGCAAAGGTGCCTGGACTTTTGAATTGCGCGTTAATGCCGTGGCGGCGCTGGAAGCCGCCTTGCTTGACCTGTTAGGTCAGGCGCTGAATGTTCCGGTCTGCGAACTGTTAGGGCCAGGCAAGCAACGTGATGCTATTACCGTTCTCGGTTATCTGTTTTATATCGGTGATCGGACCAAAACCGATCTTCCTTATCTGGAAAATACGCCGGGCAACCATGAGTGGTATCAGTTGCGGCATCAGAAAGCGATGAACAGCGAAGCCGTTGTGCGTCTGGCGGAAGCCTCACAGGATCGCTATGGCTTTAAAGATTTCAAACTTAAGGGTGGCGTGTTACCTGGCGAGCAAGAAATCGACACTGTCCGTACATTGAAGAAACGCTTCCCTGATGCGCGGATTACCGTTGATCCCAATGGTGCCTGGCTGCTTGATGAAGCCATTTCTCTGTGTAAAGGGCTAAATGATGTTCTTACCTATGCGGAAGACCCGTGCGGCGCTGAGCAGGGTTTCTCCGGTCGTGAAGTGATGGCGGAGTTTCGACGGGCGACCGGCTTGCCCGTCGCGACCAACATGATCGCCACCAACTGGCGCGAAATGGGTCATGCGGTGATGCTCAATGCGGTAGATATTCCACTTGCCGATCCGCACTTCTGGACGCTTTCCGGTGCAGTCCGCGTGGCGCAACTTTGCGACGACTGGGGGCTGACCTGGGGCTGCCATTCTAATAACCACTTTGATATCTCTCTGGCGATGTTTACCCATGTGGGCGCGGCGGCACCGGGTAATCCTACCGCTATCGATACCCACTGGATTTGGCAGGAGGGCGATTGTCGTCTGACCAAAAATCCGCTGGAGATTAAAAACGGAAAAATTGCCGTTCCTGATGCGCCCGGTCTGGGCGTGGAACTGGACTGGGAACAGGTACAAAAGGCACATGAGGCCTATAAACGTCTGCCTGGCGGTGCGCGTAACGACGCAGGCCCGATGCAGTACCTGATCCCCGGCTGGACCTTTGACCGTAAACGTCCCGTTTTCGGCCGTCATTGATTCTGAAAAAGGACATAAATATGAGTTCTCAATTTACGACGCCTGTTGTTACTGAAATGCAGGTCATCCCGGTGGCGGGTCATGACAGTATGCTGATGAATCTGAGTGGTGCACATGCACCGTTCTTCACGCGTAATATTGTGATTATCAAAGATAATTCCGGTCACACTGGCGTAGGGGAAATTCCCGGCGGCGAGAAAATCCGTAAAACGCTGGAAGATGCGATTCCGCTGGTGGTGGGTAAAACGCTGGGTGAATACAAAAACGTTCTGACGCTGGTGCGTAATACTTTTGCCGATCGTGATGCCGGTGGGCGCGGTTTGCAGACATTTGATTTGCGTACCACTATTCATGTAGTTACCGGGATAGAAGCGGCAATGCTGGATCTGCTGGGGCAGCATCTGGGGGTAAACGTGGCATCGCTGCTGGGCGATGGTCAACAGCGTAGCGAAGTCGAAATGCTCGGTTATCTGTTCTTCGTCGGTAATCGCAAAGCTACACCGCTGCCGTATCAAAGCCAGCCGGATGACTCATGCGACTGGTATCGCCTGCGTCATGAAGAAGCGATGACGCCGGATGCGGTGGTGCGCCTGGCGGAAGCGGCGTATGAAAAATATGGCTTCAACGATTTCAAACTGAAAGGCGGTGTACTGGCCGGGGAAGAAGAAGCCGAATCTATTGTGGCACTGGCGCAACGTTTCCCGCAGGCGCGTATTACGCTCGATCCTAACGGTGCCTGGTCGCTGAACGAAGCGATTAAAATCGGTACATACCTGAAAGGTTCGCTGGCTTATGCAGAAGATCCGTGTGGTGCGGAGCAAGGTTTCTCCGGGCGTGAAGTGATGGCAGAGTTCCGTCGCGCAACTGGCCTGCCGACCGCAACCAATATGATCGCCACCGACTGGCGGCAGATGGGCCATACGCTCTCGTTGCAATCCGTTGATATCCCGCTTGCGGATCCGCATTTCTGGACGATGCAAGGTTCGGTACGTGTGGCGCAAATGTGTCATGAATTTGGCCTGACCTGGGGTTCACACTCCAACAACCACTTCGATATTTCCCTGGCGATGTTTACCCATGTTGCCGCTGCCGCACCGGGTAAAATCACCGCGATTGATACGCACTGGATCTGGCAGGAAGGTAATCAGCGCCTGACCAAAGAACCGTTAGAGATCAAAGGCGGTCTGGTTCAGGTGCCAGAAAAACCGGGGCTGGGTGTAGAAATCGATATGGATCAAGTGATGAAAGCGCACGAGCTGTATCAGAAACACGGGCTTGGCGCGCGTGACGATGCGATGGGAATGCAGTACCTGATCCCCGGCTGGACGTTCGATAACAAGCGTCCGTGCATGGTGCGTTAAGACAGAAAACCAAAACCGGCTCTATCTGGAGCCGGTTTGAGACTGATGCCAAACGCAAAATTGCCTGTTGCGCTACGTATCAGGGCTACATCATTTTTTAATTCATTGAATTTAATTGGTTTTGCAGGCCGGATAAGGCGTTAACGCCGCATCCGGCATAAACACAGGCACTTGTCACCAATCTGAAACCAGCGTCATAAAAATCCGGTTGCTACTCGACAAGACGTCCATTACCCGAGAATTTTGCTGGCTTCGCGCGCTACATTATCCATCTCGTCCAACAGTTCCAGCAGCTCCGGCTCTAAATCTTCTTCTTTAGTACCGCTACGTAGCTGTTGTTCGATCAGTTGGCAGAGATTCTTCATACGCGGTACACCGCTATAGCCGCAACTGCCATGCAGTTTATGAATCAAATCAACCAGGCCTTCCGGGTTTTCTCCAACCAGCTGTTCCTCAACTTTGTTGCGAACTTCAGGCAGGAAATCGAGTAACATTTGCAGCATATCGCGCGCTAAATCGGTTTTTCCTGCTGCCTGGCGTAGTGCCAGTTGCCAGTCGAGGGTCGCATTCGGGTTGACCACAATTTCGTTGACTTCGGGCGTCACGACGCGAGAGGAAATACCGCTGCCAGGCTTGTAGCGCAACAGCAAATTATGCAATCGCTCTTCTTCGATCGGTTTGGCCAGATAATCACTCATCCCCGCGCCAAGCAGTTTCTCTTTTTGCCCGGCCATCGCATGCGCCGTTACCGCGATAACCGGCGTTTGCTGCTGATGCGGGAGCTGGTGGATGAGCTCACATGCCCGAATGCCGTCCATGTCCGGCATTTGAATATCCATTAAGATTAAATCGAACGGCATCTGTTTCGCCCGTTCAACCGCCTGATGCCCGCTATCGCAAAGTTCCACATGTTGCACCATATCTTCCAGCAATGCGCCGATAAGTTTCAGGTTAGCGGGGTTGTCATCAACCGCCATGACTGTCATTGCCAGCTTACTTTCATCGGTTACAGGCAAAAGCGTGTTTTGTTTGTGATGACAAAATTCTGTCAGGGCAGGCAACAGGCGCGTAGGTGTTAATGGTTTCAGCAGACACGCGCCGATACCATCTTGCTTAAGTTTTTCAGCATTGACTTGTGCATGGCAAGGAAGTGCCAGCATCAGGAAATCGGTCATCGATACTGCTTTCGCTAATCGCTCATGTTGCATTGTTAGCGGCTCGCGGAAGGTCACCGCTATGCCTAATAACATCATGTCGTAATGCGCGGGAGGCAGCGCGGAGAACGTTGGGCTATAAACCACTTCCAGCGGCGTTTCACTTAAAATATCCAGCGTGCATTGTGCTGCTGCGGAGTTTGGTTCGACATAGGCCAGGCGCTTACCAGCGAGGCACTGGGTGGATGGCCCTTCGATAATAATGTTCGGGTTCAGATCGAGATTAATGTGGAACCAGAAAGTTGAACCGCGATTCGGCTGGCTATGGAACGAAATATCGCCGCCCATTTCATTAACCAGTTTTTGTGTAATCACCAGCCCCAGCCCGGTGCCACCATGACGGCGGGAAATACTGGCATCAGCCTGTCTGAAGGCCTGGAATAAGCGCGATTGATCGCGTTCAGGAATACCAATGCCGGTATCCCGAATCTGCACTTCAATTTGCACTTTGGTATTACTCAGCGCACGTTTTTCTACCAGAATATCAATGTTGCCATTCTCGGTGAATTTAATTGCATTCCCTACCAGGTTAGTGATGATTTGCTGTAATCGTAGTGGGTCGCCGATCACGTTATCAGGCACGTCGCTTTTAATATTGAGCGTCAGTTCCAGCCCTTTATCGTGAGAAGAATGTGCCAGCAGGGTAACGACTTCATCCAGCGTGCTGCGTAGTGGGAATGGAATACTTTCCAGAATCAGCTTACCGGCTTCCAGTTTCGAGAAGTCGAGAACATCATTAATAATTGCCAGCAAATTATTTGCCGAACGTTCAATCGTATTCAGGTGATCGCGCTGCGTTGGTGTTAATTCTGTTTTCAGCGTCAGGCGGGTAAAGCCAATAACACCATTCAGTGGTGTACGCAGCTCGTGTGACATATTTGCCAGAAACTCGGATTTAATACGCGCCGCTTCCTGGGCGCGCTTTTTCGCCAGATCCAACTCAACGTTCTGAATCTCCATTTGCTCCAGCGTCTCACGCAGATCGGACGTCGCCTGGTCGATATTGTGTTGCATCTCTTCGTGATAAGCCGCCAGCGACATTGCCATCGAGTTGATACCGTTTTTCAGCATATCCAGCTCGCCGAGCATAAATCCTTCCACCCGGCTGTCGAGTTGCCCGCGACGGATGCGGTCGACGGTATTCACCATGTTGCGAATCGGACCGGTTACATCGCGCATTAAGCGCCAGCCAAAAATAAGCGCAATACCGATACAAAACAGCATCATCACGCTGGAAATAAAGATCTCTTTATATTGCTGCAAGCGAACCGATTTAAGATCCAGCTCCAGCGCAATATATCCCAGCATATTTTGACTATTTTTGGCATCGCTACTGGGCGATTCGTCGGGGGAGTAACTTTCAGAAATAATCGGCGTGCGGAGGATCATTATATCGCCGTCACGAGTGACAGTGAGCTGGCGAGGAAACGGCACGTTGCTGCCGAGCTGCATTGATGAGGGATCAAGATGAAAATTGGAGGTGACAAAGAGTCGGTTATTTTCATCATAAACCGAAATCGCGCGAACAATATCAGAATGGCGACGATGCAGTACGCTTATTAACTGACCGATAGATTCGCGATTTTGCAGACTCATGCCATATTCAGTAGAAACTGCAAGCGGCTCAATAATGCTGGCACCGGCATCTTCCAGTTGACGCTGCAAGTCGTTATAGCGATGCACGACGAAAAAGATACTCAGCAATAAACCAATAAGGACGGTCGGTGCCAGGATCAGAATCATCATGCGTGCGCGCAGGCTGTAGTTGGTCATGGAGTTCCGTTATGGGACAATTAAGGTCACACTGTTAAATTGAGAAAGTCTCGCCAATGGCGCAATTCTACTCTGCAAAACGACGCACGACGACGCGTCAGATCATAACCGTTTCAGTCAACGACCTCGACTCTTTTGGTCAGGGTGTGGCGCGACATAACGGCAAAACATTATTTATCCCCGGATTATTGCCGCAGGAAAACGCGGAAGTTACTGTTACTGAAGATAAAAAACAGTATGCCCGCGCTAAAGTCGTACGCCGGTTAAGCGATAGCCCGGAACGCGAAACGCCACGCTGTCCTCATTTTGGCGTATGCGGCGGCTGTCAGCAACAACACGCCAGTGTGGATTTACAGCAGCGAAGCAAAAGTGCGGCACTCGCCCGATTAATGAAACACGAAGTCTCTGAAGTGATCGCCGATGTTCCCTGGGGCTATCGCCGTCGCGCGCGTTTAAGTCTGAACTACTTACCGAAAACACAGCAACTTCAGATGGGGTTTCGCAAAGCGGGCTCCAGTGACATTGTCGACGTGAAACAATGCCCCATTTTAGTGCCCCAACTTGAAGCATTGCTGCCCAAAGTCAGGGCATGCCTGGGCAGCTTACAAGCTATGCGCCATCTTGGTCATGTTGAACTGGTACAGGCAACCAGCGGCACGCTAATGATTTTGCGCCATACCGCACCGCTAAGTTCGGCAGATCGCGAAAAACTGGAATGCTTTTCGCATTCTGAAGGCCTGGATCTGTATCTCGCCCCCGATAGTGAGATACTCGAAACCGTCTCTGGTGAGATGCCCTGGTATGACTCAAATGGGTTGCGCTTAACTTTTAGCCCGCGCGATTTTATTCAGGTCAATGCGGGTGTGAACCAGAAAATGGTAGCGCGTGCGTTGGAATGGCTGGATGTGGAACCTGAAGATCGCGTACTGGATCTGTTCTGCGGTATGGGCAACTTTACACTGCCATTGGCGACACAAGCTGCCAGTGTGGTGGGTGTAGAAGGTGTTCCGGCGCTGGTGGAAAAAGGCCAGCAGAATGCGCGTCTTAATGGCTTACAGAATGTGACGTTTTATCACGAAAATCTTGAAGAAGATGTCACAAAGCAGCCGTGGGCGAAAAACGGCTTCGATAAAGTGTTGTTGGACCCGGCGCGAGCAGGTGCCGCAGGTGTTATGCAGCAAATTATAAAACTGGAACCTATTCGTATAGTTTATGTATCCTGTAACCCTGCAACGCTGGCTCGGGATAGCGAAGCGTTATTAAAAGCAGGATATACCATTGCGCGACTGGCGATGCTGGATATGTTCCCACACACGGGACATCTGGAATCGATGGTACTTTTCTCGCGCGTTAAATAGTTACGATTTGCCGATTTCGGCAGGTCTGGTCCCTAAAGGAGAGGACGATGGTTGCGGTAAGAAGTGCACATATCAATAAGGCTGGTGAATTTGATCCGGAAAAATGGATCGCAAGTCTGGGTATTACCAGCCAGAAGTCGTGTGAGTGCTTAGCCGAAACCTGGGCGTATTGTCTGCAACAGACGCAGGGGCATCCGGATGCCAGTCTGTTATTGTGGCGTGGTGTTGAGATGGTGGAGATCCTCTCGACATTAAGTATGGACATTGACACGCTGCGGGCGGCGCTGCTGTTCCCTCTGGCTGATGCCAACGTAGTCAGCGAAGATGTGCTGCGTGAGAGCGTCGGTAAGTCGGTCGTTAACCTTATTCACGGCGTGCGTGATATGGCGGCGATCCGCCAGCTGAAAGCGACGCACACTGATTCTGTTTCCTCCGAACAGGTCGATAACGTTCGCCGGATGTTATTGGCGATGGTCGATGATTTTCGCTGCGTGGTCATCAAACTGGCGGAGCGTATTGCTCACCTGCGCGAAGTAAAAGATGCGCCGGAAGATGAACGCGTACTGGCGGCAAAAGAGTGCACCAATATCTACGCGCCGTTGGCGAACCGTCTTGGGATTGGGCAACTGAAATGGGAGCTGGAAGATTACTGCTTCCGTTATCTGCACCCGACCGAATACAAACGCATCGCAAAACTGCTGCATGAACGCCGTCTCGACCGCGAACACTATATCGAAGAGTTTGTCGGCCATCTGCGCGCTGAGATGAAAGCTGAAGGTGTTAAAGCTGAAGTGTATGGTCGACCGAAACACATCTACAGCATCTGGCGCAAAATGCAGAAAAAGAACCTCGCCTTCGATGAGCTGTTTGATGTGCGTGCGGTACGTATTGTCGCCGAGCGTTTACAGGATTGTTATGCCGCACTGGGGATAGTGCACACTCACTATCGCCACCTGCCGGATGAGTTTGACGATTACGTCGCTAACCCGAAACCAAACGGTTATCAGTCCATTCATACCGTGGTTCTGGGGCCGGGTGGCAAAACCGTTGAGATCCAAATCCGCACCAAACAGATGCATGAAGATGCAGAGTTGGGTGTTGCTGCGCACTGGAAATATAAAGAGGGCGCGGCTGCTGGCGGCGCACGTTCGGGACATGAAGACCGGATTGCCTGGCTGCGTAAACTGATTGCGTGGCAGGAAGAGATGGCTGATTCCGGCGAAATGCTCGACGAAGTACGTAGTCAGGTCTTTGACGACCGAGTGTACGTCTTTACGCCGAAAGGTGATGTCGTTGATTTGCCTGCGGGATCAACGCCGCTGGACTTCGCTTACCACATCCACAGTGATGTCGGACACCGCTGCATCGGGGCAAAAATTGGCGGGCGCATTGTGCCGTTCACCTACCAGCTGCAGATGGGCGACCAGATTGAAATTATCACCCAGAAACAGCCGAACCCCAGCCGTGACTGGTTAAACCCAAACCTCGGTTACGTCACAACCAGCCGTGGGCGTTCGAAAATTCACGCCTGGTTCCGTAAACAGGACCGTGACAAAAACATTCTGGCTGGGCGGCAAATCCTTGACGACGAGCTGGAACATCTGGGGATCAGCCTGAAAGAAGCAGAAAAACATCTGCTGCCGCGTTACAACTTCAATGATGTCGACGAGTTGCTGGCGGCGATTGGTGGCGGGGATATCCGTCTCAATCAGATGGTGAACTTCCTGCAATCGCAATTTAATAAGCCGAGTGCCGAAGAGCAGGACGCCGCCGCGCTGAAGCAACTTCAGCAAAAAAGCTACACGCCGCAAAACCGCAGTAAAGATAACGGTCGTGTGGTGGTTGAAGGTGTCGGTAACCTGATGCACCACATCGCGCGCTGCTGTCAGCCTATTCCTGGTGATGAAATAGTTGGTTTCATTACTCAGGGACGCGGTATTTCAGTACACCGCGCCGATTGCGAACAACTGGCGGAACTGCGCTCCCATGCGCCAGAACGCATTGTTGACGCGGTATGGGGTGAGAGCTACTCCGCCGGATATTCGCTGGTGGTCCGCGTGGTGGCTAATGATCGTAGTGGGTTGTTACGTGATATCACGACCATTCTCGCCAACGAGAAGGTGAACGTGCTTGGCGTTGCCAGCCGTAGCGACACCAAACAGCAACTGGCGACCATCGACATGACCATTGAGATTTACAACCTGCAAGTGCTGGGCCGCGTGCTGGGTAAACTCAACCAGGTACCGGATGTTATCGACGCGCGTCGGTTGCACGGGAGTTAATCTTACATAGCTGGATATGGCGTCAGCCGTATCCAGCGATATCTTTTACTCGAAGGTATTACATCTGACGGACCCGCAATTTTCAGGACAATTCAATGAATCAAATCGACCGTTTGCTCACCATCATGCAGCGCCTGCGCGACCCGGAAAACGGCTGCCCGTGGGATAAAGAGCAGACATTTGCCACCATTGCGCCTTACACCCTTGAAGAAACCTACGAGGTGCTGGACGCCATCGCCCGTGAAGATTTTGACGATCTGCGCGGTGAACTGGGCGATCTGCTGTTCCAGGTGGTGTTTTACGCACAAATGGCTCAGGAAGAAGGGCGCTTTGACTTTAATGATATTTGCGCTGCTATTAGCGATAAATTAGAGCGTCGCCATCCGCATGTTTTTGCTGACAGTTCTGCCGAAAATAGTAGTGAAGTGCTTGCCCGTTGGGAGCAAATCAAAACCGAAGAGCGCGCGCAGAAAGCGCAGCATTCGGCGCTGGACGATATTCCTCGTAGTTTACCGGCTTTAATGCGTGCGCAAAAAATCCAGAAACGTTGCGCCAACGTTGGTTTCGACTGGACGACGCTTGATCCGGTAGTCGATAAAGTCTACGAAGAGATCGACGAGGTGATGTACGAGGCGCGG
>OMBN01000568.1_pt1 | contig 22544 bp, 18 predicted proteins | sample 1644891 | NCBI WGS metagenome assembly OMBN01 (sample SAMEA103958144, study PRJEB25191) | human gut metagenome | reverse complement strand
GCGATCAATTCAGGTATTAAGTTAACCAGGATGGATTTGCTCTTCGGGGGAATAAATACTTTTGTTGCCGCCTGTGATCAGGTGGCGATTTTATGGCTGGGTGCAAGCCTTGTGATCGATAATCAGATGACAATAGGGATGTTTGTGGCATTTGGTTCTTTTCGTGGGCAGTTTTCGGATCGGGTTGCTTCGCTGACCAGTTTTCTTCTTCAACTGAGAATAATGAGTCTGCATAATGAGCGCATTGCAGATATTGCACTACATGAAAAGGAAGAAAAGAAACCGGAAATTGAAATCGTTGCTGACATGAGCCCGGTTTCACTGGAAACCACTGATTTAAGCTACCGGTATGACAGCCAGTCAGCACAGGTATTCAGTGGTCTGAATTTGTCTGTGGCTCCGGGAGAAAGTGTGGCTATAACTGGTGCCTCCGGTGCCGGAAAAACCACATTAATGAAAGTATTATGTGGACTGTTTGAACCAGATAGTGGAAAAGTACTGGTTAATGGCACGGATATACGTCAACTTGGAATAAATAATTATCACCGTATGATAGCCTGTGTTATGCAGGACGACCGGCTATTTTCAGGATCAATTCGTGAAAATATCTGTGGGTTTGCAGAAGAAACAGACGACGAATGGATGACAGAATGTGCCAGAGCAAGTCATATTCATGATGTGATAATGAAAATGCCAATGGGGTATGAAACGTTAATAGGTGAACTGGGGGAAGGTCTTTCCGGCGGTCAAAAACAGCGTATATTCATTGCCCGAGCTTTATACCGGAAACCTGGAATATTATTTATGGATGAGGCTACAAGTTCTCTTGATACAGAAAGTGAACGTTTCGTTAATGCTGCCATAAAAAAAATGAATATCACCCGGGTGATTATTGCACACAGAGAAACTACGTTGAGAACTGTTGACAGGATTATTTCTATTTAAAATCCACTGGTGTAACTTTGTAAGGAGTTTTGTCGATGGGGGAGGTCAAGAAGGATATAAAAATAACAGTGATTGCTTTTGTTATCAATTATCTGTTCTTTTATATTCCGGTGTCATTATATCTTAGTTATTACTATGGATATAATTTTTTTAATCTATATATGTTTTTTTTATCACTTGTAGTTACATTTTTATCGTTGTGGTTAAACGTGAATTTTTACTTCTTCACAAATCTTATAGCGAAGGTGTTGAAATGAGAAAACTATCTGAAAATGAAATAAAACAAATATCTGGAGGTGACGGGAATGACGGGCAGGCAGAATTAATTGCTATTGGTTCACTTGCTGGTACGTTTATTAGCCCGGGATTTGGTTCTATTGCAGGGGCTTATATAGGTGATAAAGTACATTCATGGGCAACGACTGCGACGGTTAGTCCCTCCATGTCTCCCTCAGGTATAGGATTATCATCCCAGTTTGGATCCGGCAGAGGTACATCAAGTGCCTCTTCGTCTGCGGGGAGTGGAAGTTAAACCTTATATTGTTAATGAAGCACCTGTTACAGGTGCTTCATTATATGATAATGGTGCCTATGTAACGCTTTAAGTTAGGCTCCTCCGAACGTTTATTATTTTATGCATACCGCATAGTAACAATGCCAGTCCGTTTAATTTTTATCATATGAGATTGTAACAGAAAATGCTCTGTTAATGAGTATAACTGATAGAAGCCAGATATTGTATTCCTGCTATGGCTACATTCATCGCGATGTGAAGTAATATAGGCATTAATAGGCCATTCGACTTTATTTTTGCACTAATAAGAACTAACGATACCAGAAATAACATCAAAAATGTACGAAAGTATGTATATTGTAGATGCAATGCAGAGATTATAACTGATGTTACAATTGCAGGGATATAAATATTATCATGGAACCAGAGTTTAAAAGAGTTAAAAAGACACCCTCGAAATACAATCTCTTCATATACAGGAACAAGAAATACAGAAGAAAATATTTTAATCCATAAAATTGCCCCAGAAAAAGACATTTGCGAAACTATCCACTCTTCCGTTTTCCTTACTCCCAGAAGATAAGGGACAAATAATTGAATAATTATTAAAGAGAGGAGTGTAAAAAACATACAGTCGAAAAGAACCTCTTCCTAATTCTTCTCTTTTTCGGAAGAAAATAAAATGCAGTGAAACAAGAATTAGAAATTCAGCAAGAAATAATGCTGGAACAAGAAGCCCCCTGGATATAAGTTCCTGTTTGTTTGTAATGAATGCAGAAATAAGAGTAATAGCGAATAATAAAGTAAACATTGAAAAACAGCTGGTTGATGACTGTTTTTTATAGTTGCATTTTTAATTTTTGTTGTTTTTATTTATATTCCCTTACTTGTCTTCTTAAATTCTTTTATATAACAGGAAGAGGTAACCATAGAATGAACGTTTATTTTCCTGTATCAGAACAGCCATAACTTTTATTTTATAGTTGTTATCAGTGAATGAATGCAAACTAATAGAATAATGAGAAAAACAATGGAGAAAAAACGATGGACCGGACGCCATAGTTCATATTCTCGTGTATCAGCCTCACGTATCAACCTTTCTGAAATGGTTTCGGTTTCCTTTCCTCGCACCAGAATATGCCTGTAATATTTCCTCATGACATATACCGAAAACTGAAACCAGATTAATATGGATGGACACACAACACATAAACTTCTGATGATATCACCCGGGAAAGTATCTTGGGCGGGTAAAAGAAAGTCATATACTCTGAATAAAATCATCATCGAGATAAATGAGACGCCAGCACCTATCCAGTATTCGATATGAGAAGATGCAGCATTATATGTGTCAGTAAAATTTTTCTTTCTTAATGAAGGTGGAAGTGCTGAAAGTTCAGGAATGCTTTTTCTTGTCCAGTATATTTTCATATAGCAACTCATATAAAAAGTGTTCTACTTTACTATGATGATGACGATTTATAAAAGGCTTATAATGACTACTTCTCCTTTCATTCTCGAATATCACGATAATGATAGAGATAATCATTATCAATTGATTGTGTCAGTAATTTTGACTTACATCACACTTTCATGGTTTAATCAGGTGATTTATTTAATGAAAAGAGTGTGTTTGTGGATGTATTGTGTATATGTCTTACCGGGCATCTGTTCTTACATTAATTAATATATTGCTATTTAAGTATTGGTGGTATTGTCAGTAACATTCTTTTGGTTAATTTAGTTATTATTCCTCACTGATTAATTGTCCTTCCGTTCTTATTGTTTGTAACTTGTGTTTGTATCGTACCTTTCAGGTGTTGATGCGCGCTTTACTGTGTCTGCACCGGCTTAACAAAATTCAACAGGGTTTGAAAAGGAACATTTCGTGCAAATAACCGAAGCATTAATTTCAGAGCCGGGAGACATCCAGCGTTTTATTCAACAGGCTGTAGATCACTGACTGCGTCTGTTGGCCGTCCACTTCACGCGTCATTCGACCAGAGTAAATATTGATGATTACTAGATTCGTGTATTTTATCAGGCATTTTACTTGCGAATAAATCCCCTTGTTATCCAGCGAAACCACACAGGTAGCTATTACCATATGTCGTAATGCACTAGTTACAGGAAAAACATGCAGGTTCCGCAATACGTTGTGTGTTGCTGCTTAGTCAGGATCTTTTCTTCCATGCGAGATACGACAACACTTTTGAAGAAGGATGTTCGTAACTGGTAGAGTTACTACAACAGGCATGGGAGGCTCCGGCTCTGACAGACATTGTACTGTGGAATGTTGTTACAGGTTGGGGCGGCAACCGTGCCAGGAGACCATGAGCCGTTCACGGCATTAAAGGCCACACTTCAGTCGTTTACATTCCCTGTGGTGGCAGGCATCTTCCGTTAAGGCGTCAGAGCGTTACCAACGTTATGTTGTCATGGCTCACCTTTCATAGTCGATGCTTATCTGGTGACTGAAACTAGCCGCAGATAAAGAGTGTGAAGTTTATACCATGGAGTGGAGTGACGTGCAGGCAGGAGATTCGCTCTATGCAGGGTTGTGAGATGAATTCAAACCGGCTGTCAGCGCCAGTGATATTTGAAGATTCGTCCGGTTGTTATCCAGTGTGCATTAAAAACCCAGACATTATGGACAATACAACGGCTTCCATAACAGGGAGGAGCCTGTTTATTATCCGGGCGTAATGACTCACCCTTGTGGGCTTTTTCCCGTCGCGCTTTTAACGTTGAAGGCATTTTCTGCCTGCCGATTCAGGACAGCGACAAAAGCCATATCAGACTATTGGTCAATGATGACCAGCGTCTGGAGTAGATGATAAGCCAAATTGATAAGCTGGAATATGTGATGAAAGTGCAACGTAATCAGTCCAATCCGACGATGTTTAACAAGAGTACGGTGTTTTTTCAGTAAGTCATTCGTCTTCTGAATCAGGTGTAATGACCTTTACAGAAGCATTCCGGCAGTGCGTAACATAATCTGCCGGTAACGGACGATCGCTAATCAGAACATCAAATGCAGAGAGCGGTGCGAGGCTGGCAGAGGCTACTTCATCGAACAAGGCGTGGCGGGCGAGCAAAATTTTCCTTAGTCCACGGGCCATCGCTTTACGCTTAGTGGCAAGATCTTCGGGATTAAACCAGCTGACGCCAAAGTGATCATGTACACCGCTGGCGGAAATAAATATTTTTCGCGGATTGAGAGAGTCTAATGGCGAAGAGTTACTGGCATCGTAAAAAGCATCACTTCTGGCACGATACGTACCACCACAAAGTATTGCTGTCACATTAGGTTTTTCATTCAACGCAACAAAGACACGATGTGAGTAACAGATGCCAGTGAAGGTGATTGCATCCGGGATCATGCTTATAACGAGCGGTATCTCCTGGCCATTATCAAAGAAGATCAGATCATTTTCATTAACCATTCCGGCGGCCAGAATTGCAATAGGTAAGTCATCACGATGATTTCTCGGAACGTCCTGGATTACTGGCATGGATGGTGCGGGTTTATGCACCATTACAATATAGCCACCCAGTAGGGTCAGTGGCAGAGGTTCATCTTCCTGATGGAGATCGCGACGAATAGTCATTACAGAAACTTCCAGCATTCGTGCCGCGTCTTTCAAATGGATTCTGTCGGTTTTCTTAAGTATTTCAATCAAACGTCGGATACGCTCTTTTTGCTTCGTTTCCATCAACTCTCTCTCCGTAAAAATGTTATAAAAATAACATTATGGCATTAGTAAACATTGTTTTAGTTACCATACTATACGACCGACCCTTTGAAATGAAAAGGGTATAGACTGCTGAATTTTCGGTATTAATCCTGTTAGGTTGCTTATGATTAGATAGTGTTGGCCTGAGTGATAAGATTGGAAGTCTATTAAATAAACATCGGGTTGATGTGCTAATCGCGATCTCAGTCACAAATGATGCAAAAGTAACATGCTAATGTTATTTAAATACCATTGTTATGCGAAAGTTTATAAGAGGTAGTGAAATGGACATTGCAGTTATTGGTTCCAATATGGTGGATCTCATTACTTACACGAATCAGATGCCTAAAGAAGGAGAAACTCTGGAAGCACCTGCCTTCAAAATCGGATGTGGTGGGAAAGGTGCTAATCAAGCGGTGGCGGCGGCTAAATTGAATTCAAAAGTCCTGATGCTGACTAAAGTAGGTGATGATATTTTTGCGGATAATACTATTCGTAATCTCGAATCATGGGGAATTAATACCACTTATGTTGAGAAGGTCCCCTGTACCAGCAGTGGTGTTGCACCGATCTTTGTTAATGCCAACTCGAGCAATAGTATATTAATAATTAAGGGAGCGAATAAATTTCTTTCCCCGGAAGATATCGATCGAGCTGCAGAAGATCTGAAAAAATGCAAATTGATCGTTTTACAACTGGAAGTTCAACTGGAAACAGTTTACCACGCGATTGAGTTTGGTAAGAAAAATGGTATTGAAGTGTTATTAAATCCGGCTCCGGCATTGCGTGAGTTAGATATGTCTTATGCCTGCAAATGTGATTTCTTTATCCCGAATGAAACAGAACTGGAAATATTAACCGGTATGTCGGTTGATACTTATGATCATATTCGTTTGGCCGCACGTTCGTTAGTTGATAAAGGGCTGAACAATATTATTGTTACCATGAGCGAAAAAGGCGCATTATGGATGACCCGTGATCAGGAAGTCCATGTTCCTGCATTCAAAGTAAATGCTGTTGATACTAGTGGCGCTGGTGACGCATTTATTGGTTGCTTTTCCCATTATTATGTTCAAAGCGGTGATGTTGAAGCCGCTTTGAAAAAAGCCGCTCTCTTTGCCGCTTTCAGCGTCACAGGGAAAGGTACGCAATCATCTTATCCGAGTATTGAACAATTTAATGAATTTTTAACCTTAAACGAATAATCATCCTGCACAGTTAAAGGTAGCACTATGAACGATAAAAACATCATTCAGATGCCTGATGGGTATCTGAATAAGACTCCCTTGTTCCAGTTTATTTTGTTATCGTGTTTATTCCCGCTATGGGGATGCGCAGCTGCATTAAATGACATATTAATCACTCAATTCAAAAGTGTATTTTCGCTAAGTAACTTTGCTTCAGCATTGGTGCAGAGCGCATTTTATGGAGGTTATTTTTTAATTGCAATACCAGCATCCCTTGTGATTAAAAAGACCAGTTATAAGGTGGCAATTTTAATTGGCCTGACGCTGTATATTGGTGGTTGTACACTTTTTTTCCCTGCCTCACATATGGCAACCTACACTATGTTCCTTGCAGCTATTTTTGCGATTGCGATTGGCCTGAGTTTCCTTGAAACTGCAGCGAACACATACAGTTCAATGATCGGTCCAAAAGCCTATGCCACATTGCGGCTCAATATCAGCCAGACCTTTTATCCGATTGGTGCTGCGTCTGGTATTTTATTGGGCAAATATCTGGTTTTCTCCGAGGGGGAAAGCCTTGAAAAGCAGATGTCAGGAATGAACGCCGGGCAAATTCACAACTTTAAGGTGCTGATGTTAGAGAACACCCTTGAACCGTATAAGTATATGATTATGATTCTGGTTGTGGTCATGGTGTTGTTCCTTTTAACCCGCTTCCCAACCTGTAAAGTGGCACAGACAAGTCACCATAAACGCCCGTCAGCAATGGATACGCTGCGCTATCTGGCTAGAAATCCGCGCTTTCGTCGCGGTATTGTGGCGCAGTTCCTTTATGTGGGTATGCAGGTCGCAGTATGGTCATTTACCATTCGTCTGGCGCTGGAGTTGGGCGATATCAACGAACGTGATGCTTCAAACTTCATGGTCTATAGCTTTGCCTGCTTCTTTATTGGCAAGTTTATAGCCAACATCCTTATGACGCGTTTTAATCCGGAAAAAGTATTGATTCTCTATTCCGTTATAGGGGCGCTGTTCCTGGCATATGTTGCACTGGCTCCAAGTTTCAGCGCGGTCTATGTCGCCGTCCTGGTAAGTGTTTTGTTTGGCCCTTGCTGGGCGACGATCTATGCAGGAACACTGGATACAGTTGATAACGAACATACAGAAATGGCAGGAGCAGTCATTGTTATGGCTATTGTCGGTGCCGCGGTGGTTCCAGCAATTCAGGGATATATTGCAGATATGTTCCACTCACTACAGCTTTCATTCCTGGTTTCTATGCTCTGCTTTGTCTATGTCGGAGTCTACTTCTGGCGTGAAAGCAAAGTACGTACCGCACTGGCTGAAGTCACAGCGTCCTGAGGAGAACCGTTATGAGTACGCGTATTAATTTGTGGCGGGCGCTTTTTGGCGAGAAACCTCGTATCTTGCTGGAAAATAGTGATTTTACTGTCACGTCTTTTCGCTATGACAGCGGTGTCGAGGGGCTTAAAATTGCAAACAGTCGTGGACATTTGATTATTCTTCCCTGGATGGGGCAGATGATTTGGGATGCGCAATTTGATGGACACGGCCTCACCATGTGCAATATGTTTCGCCAGCCTAAACCGGCGACAGAGGTGATAGAGACCTATGGCTGTTTTGCTTTTCATTCAGGTTTGCTGGCTAATGGCTGCCCATCTGCGGAAGATACTCATCTGCTACACGGTGAAATGGCCTGTGCCGCGATGGATGAAGCATGGCTGGAATTAGACGGAGATATGTTACGCCTTAACGGGCGTTACGAGTATGTAATGGGTTTCGGTCATCATTATCTGGCTCAACCAACAGTGGTCCTTCACAAATCCTCTACACTGTTCGATATTAAGATGGCCGTAACCAATCTGGCTTCTGTAGATATGCCACTACAATATATGTGCCACATGAATTATGCATATATACCAAATGCTACATTCAGCCAGAATATCCCGGACGAAATATTAAGATTGCGTGAATCAGTGCCTTCGCATGTTAATCCCACCGCTCAGTGGCTGGCGTTTAATCAACGGATTATGCAGGGAGAAGCCTCTCTGTCGACGCTGAGTCAACCGGAATTTTATGATCCAGAAATTGTCTTCTTTGCAGACAAACTGGACGCTTATACAGATCAGCCAGAGTTTCGCATGATCTCTCCCGATGGCACTACGTTTGTTACTCGTTTCTACAGTGCTGAACTAAATTATGTGACACGCTGGATCCTTTATAACGGAGAGCAACAGGTAGCCGCCTTTGCATTACCTGCAACCTGTCGGCCTGAGGGGTATCTTGCCGCGCAACGTAATGGCACGCTGATTCAGGTTGCACCGCAGCAAACGCGCACTTTTACAGTCACCACAGGAATTGAATAACCACTCAAGGCCTGAACAGCGGCGCGCTTATCGTTAAGGTAAGCGCGTTTTATTACCCGCCAGGACAAGACCATGATCACCGTTGCCCTTATAGACGATCACCTTATCGTCCGCTCCGGCTTTGCGCAGCTGCTGGGGCTGGAACCTGATTTGCAGGTAGTTGCCGAGTTTGGTTCGGGGCGCGAGGCGCTGGCGGGGCTGCCGGGGCGCGGTGTGCAGGTGTGTATTTGCGATATCTCCATGCCTGATATCTCCGGTCTGGAGCTTCTAAGCCAGCTGCCGAAAGGCATGGCGACAATTATGCTCTCCGTTCATGACAGTCCGGCGCTGGTTGAGCAGGCGCTTAACGCGGGGGCGCGCGGCTTTCTCTCCAAACGCTGTAGCCCGGATGAACTCATTGCTGCGGTGCATACGGTTGCCACGGGCGGCTGTTATCTGACGCCGGATATTGCCATTAAACTGGCATCCGGTCGCCAGGACCCGCTAACCAAACGCGAACGCCAGGTGGCGGAAAAACTGGCGCAAGGAATGGCGGTGAAAGAGATTGCTGCCGAACTGGGCTTGTCGCCGAAAACGGTACACGTCCATCGCGCCAATCTGATGGAAAAACTGGGCGTCAGTAACGACGTTGAACTGGCGCGCCGCATGTTTGATGGTTGGTGATGAAGACGTTGTTCTCCCGCTTAATTACCGTTATTGCCTGCTTTTTTATCTTCTCTGCCGCATGGTTTTGCCTGTGGAGTATCAGCCTGCACCTGGTTGAGCGCCCTGATATGGCGGTGCTGTTATTTCCGTTTGGCCTGCGGCTAGGGCTAATGCTGCAATGCCCGCGCGGATACTGGCCGGTGCTACTGGGTGCGGAGTGGCTGCTGATTTACTGGCTAATGCAGGCGGTCGGTTTAACCCATTTCTCCTTATTGATGATCGGTAGTTTACTGACGTTGTTGCCCGTGGCGCTGATCTCGCGCTATCGCCATCAACGTGACTGGCGCACCTTGCTGTTACAGGGTGCGGCGTTAACGGCGGCGGCGTTGTTGCAGTCGCTGCCCTGGCTTTGGCACGGCAAAGAGTCGTGGAATGCGCTGCTGCTGACTTTAACTGGTGGCCTGACGCTGGCCCCGATATGTCTGGTGTTCTGGCACTATCTCGCCAATAACACCTGGCTGCCGCTCGGCCCGTCACTGGTTTCCCAGCCGATCAACTGGCGTGGGCGGCATCTGGTCTGGTACTTGCTACTGTTTGTTATCAGCCTCTGGCTCCAGTTGGGATTGCCGGACGAACTGTCGCGCTTTACGCCATTCTGTCTGGCGCTGCCGATTATCGCGCTGGCCTGGCACTATGGTTGGCAAGGAGCGCTGATTGCGACATTGATGAACGCCATCGCGCTGATCGCCAGTCAAACCTGGCGCGATCATCCGGTGGATTTATTGCTCTCGCTGCTGGTGCAAAGTCTGACAGGGTTGTTACTGGGCGCAGGCATCCAGCGGTTGCGTGAACTTAACCAGTCGCTGCAAAAGGAACTGGCGCGCAATCAGCATCTCGCTGAACGGTTGCTGGAAACCGAAGAGAGCGTGCGCCGTGATGTGGCACGTGAGCTGCACGATGATATCGGTCAGACCATCACTGCTATTCGAACTCAAGCGGGCATTGTCCAGCGGCTCGCGGCGGATAACGCCAGCGTGAAACAGAGCGGGCAGCTCATCGAACAACTGTCGCTGGGCGTTTACGACGCGGTGCGCCGCTTGTTAGGGCGGTTACGTCCGCGCCAGCTGGATGATCTCACCCTGGAGCAGGCCATCCGCTCACTGATGCGGGAAATGGAGCTGGAAGGGCGCGGCATTGTCAGTCATCTCGAATGGCGAATCGATGAATCAGCGTTAAGCGAAAACCAGCGCGTGACGCTGTTTCGTGTCTGCCAGGAAGGGCTGAACAACATTGTGAAACATGCTGATGCCAGCGCGGTCACCCTGCAAGGCTGGCAGCATGATGAGCGGTTAATGCTGGTGATTGAAGACGATGGCAGCGGTTTACCGCCAGATTCCGGGCAACACGGTTTTGGCCTTACCGGAATGCGCGAGCGCGTAACGGCGCTGGGTGGCACATTGACCATTTCCTGTCTGCACGGCACGCGTGTCAGCGTTTCTCTACCTCAACGTTATGTCTAAGGTTCGATGATGTTGCCGTTTCTGAAAGCGCCTGCCGATGCGCCATTAATGACTGATAAACATGAAATTGATGCCCGCTATCGCTACTGGCGTCGGCATATTCTGCTGACCATCTGGCTGGGTTACGCGCTGTTTTACTTCACGCGTAAAAGTTTTAACGCCGCCGTACCAGAAATCCTTGCTAACGGCGTGCTCAGCCGTAGCGATATTGGCCTGTTAGCGACCCTGTTTTACATTACCTACGGCGTGTCGAAGTTTGTCTCCGGCATTGTCAGCGATCGCTCAAATGCCCGTTATTTTATGGGGATAGGGCTTATTGCCACGGGCATTATCAACATTCTGTTTGGCTTCTCGACGTCGCTATGGGCGTTTGCCGTGCTTTGGGTGTTGAACGCCTTTTTCCAGGGCTGGGGTTCACCGGTGTGTGCGCGTCTGTTAACCGCTTGGTATTCTCGTACCGAGCGCGGCGGTTGGTGGGCATTATGGAACACGGCGCATAACGTCGGCGGCGCACTCATTCCCATTGTGATGGCAGCGAGCGCGCTGCATTACGGCTGGCGTGCCGGGATGATGATTGCGGGTTGTATGGCGATCGTCGTGGGGATTTTTCTCTGCTGGCGGCTGCGCGATCGTCCGCAGGCGTTAGGTTTACCGGCGGTTGGTGAATGGCGGCACGACGCACTGGAGATTGCTCAACAACAAGAAGGGGCAGGGCTGACGCGTAAAGAGATCCTCACCAAATATGTGTTGCTGAATCCGTATATCTGGCTGCTTTCGTTTTGCTATGTGCTGGTCTATGTGGTTCGGGCGGCGATCAACGACTGGGGCAATTTGTATATGTCCGAGACGCTGGGCGTCGATCTGGTCACGGCGAATACGGCAGTGACAATGTTTGAACTGGGCGGATTTATCGGTGCGCTGGTAGCGGGTTGGGGTTCGGACAAACTGTTTAACGGCAACCGCGGGCCGATGAATTTGATTTTCGCCGCCGGAATTTTGCTTTCAGTCGGCTCGCTGTGGCTGATGCCATTTGCCAGCTACGTGATGCAGGCAACCTGCTTCTTCACCATTGGTTTTTTTGTCTTTGGCCCGCAGATGTTAATCGGCATGGCGGCGGCAGAGTGTTCCCACAAAGAGGCGGCAGGGGCGGCGACGGGATTTGTCGGCTTGTTTGCTTATCTTGGTGCGTCGCTTGCTGGTTGGCCGCTGGCGAAAGTACTCGATACCTGGCACTGGAGCGGATTTTTTGTGGTTATCGCCATCGCCGCCGGGATTTCCGCACTGCTATTACTGCCCTTTTTGAACGCCCAGACACCGCGAGAAGCGTGATGCATCTCACCTTTTCACTTCATATCCGGCAAAACTAAGAAATTTTCCAGGTTTTGCCTGGACGCTATCTCAGGCCTGATTTGCTGCTGATTTTTACAATGCATGCCTCACGCAGGTATTCATTTCAGGAGTAACCCATGCTGGCTTTCTTAAACCAGGTTCGCAAGCCGACCCTGGACCTTCCGCTCGAAGTGCGGCGCAAAATGTGGTTCAAACCGTTCATGCAATCCTACCTGGTGGTCTTTATCGGCTACCTTACGATGTACCTGATTCGCAAGAACTTTAACATCGCGCAGAACGACATGATCTCGACCTACGGGTTGAGCATGACGCAGCTGGGGATGATCGGCCTGGGCTTCTCCATCACTTATGGCGTGGGTAAAACGCTGGTTTCTTACTACGCCGACGGCAAAAACACCAAACAATTCCTGCCGTTCATGCTGATCCTGTCTGCCATTTGTATGCTGGGCTTCAGTGCCAGTATGGGCAGCGGCTCGGTTAGCCTGTTCCTGATGATTGCCTTCTACGCCTTAAGCGGCTTTTTCCAGAGTACCGGCGGTTCGTGCAGTTACTCCACCATCACCAAATGGACGCCGCGTCGTAAACGCGGGACATTCCTCGGTTTCTGGAACATTTCTCACAACCTTGGTGGTGCAGGCGCAGCAGGTGTGGCGCTGTTCGGCGCAAATTACCTGTTCGATGGTCATGTCATCGGCATGTTTATTTTCCCGTCGATTATCGCGCTGATTGTTGGTTTTATCGGTCTGCGTTACGGCAGCGACTCCCCGGAATCTTATGGCCTCGGCAAAGCTGAAGAGCTGTTTGGCGAGGAGATCAGTGAAGAGGATAAAGAGACAGAATCTACCGATATGACCAAGTGGCAGATCTTTGTTGAGTATGTGCTGAAAAACAAAGTGATCTGGCTGCTGTGCTTTGCCAACATTTTCCTCTATGTGGTGCGTATTGGTATCGACCAGTGGTCAACCGTGTATGCGTTCCAGGAACTGAAACTCTCTAAAGCGGTGGCAATTCAGGGCTTTACGCTGTTTGAAGCTGGTGCGCTGGTCGGTACGCTGCTGTGGGGCTGGCTCTCTGACCTGGCGAACGGTCGCCGTGGCCTGGTGGCCTGTATCGCGCTGGCGCTGATTATCGCCACGCTCGGTGTGTATCAACACGCCAGCAACGAATATATCTACCTGGCTTCTCTCTTTGCGTTGGGTTTCCTGGTCTTTGGCCCGCAATTGTTGATTGGTGTGGCTGCTGTTGGCTTTGTACCTAAAAAAGCGATTGGCGCTGCCGATGGTATTAAAGGCACCTTCGCTTACCTGATTGGTGACAGCTTTGCCAAGTTAGGTCTGGGAATGATTGCCGATGGGACGCCGGTATTTGGCCTTACCGGCTGGGCAGGCACCTTCGCCGCGCTGGATATCGCCGCGATTGGTTGTATCTGCCTGATGGCGATAGTGGCGGTGATGGAAGAACGCAAAATCCGCCGCGAGAAAAAAATTCAGCAGTTGACAGTGGCATAAACGTAACTGGTGACTTTTGCCCGGCATGACGCCGGGCTTTTTTTTATTATTCCGTGACTTCCAGCGTAGTGAAGGCAAACTTCTCACCATCAAACAGCCCCTGACTGGTTAGTTTCAGCGCGGGGATCACTGGCAGGGAAAGAAACGCCATCTGAATAAACGGCTCATCCGGTAACGGACCGCATTCACGGGCGGCGGCTTTCAGGGCGTCAATTTGCTCCGCCAGTGACTGCGCCGTGTCGGTGCTCATTAGCCCGGCAATGGGCAACGGTAGATGACTTTGTACCTGGCCGTTACGGACCACGCACAGCCCGCCGCCATCCTGAATCACCTGATTGACCGCCAGCGCCATCTCTTCTGCGCTACGACCGATCACCACAATATTATGGCTGTCATGGCTGACCGTCGCAGCCAGCGCACCTTCATTCAGGCCAAAGCCGCCGAGCAAACCACAGGCCGGAGCCAGTCGTTGTCCGTAACGCTCAAGAACGGCAATAAAGCACACATCATCGCGATCAAAACCGTTTTCGCTGTAGACGCTGGAGCGGGAGTGCGTGATCAGTTCGTTATGGATTACCTCAATAACGCGATAGCGTTTTCCGGGGGTAAATTGCAGGGCAAAGTCGCTGGCGGAAACTGGCTGGCGATCAATGGTATTGCCATATGGCGGGGCGGATTGTGCCAGTCTCGCCGACTCTTCCGCCTGTAAGGTTTGTGCATCGATCGGCTCGCCTTTCACCGTGACCTTACGCGCATCGCTCAACAGGACGATATCGGCCTGCTTGCCGGGTGCCAGTAAGCCGAGGTGATTCAGACCAAAATGGCGCGCCGTCGACCAGCTGGCTACGCGATATGCCACATGCAGCGGTACATTGTGTTGTTCGATCAGGCGGCGAATTAAGGCATCGATGTGTCCTTCATGGGCGATCTCCCACGGGTTACGGTCATCGGTACAGAGCATGCATTGCGGGCTGTTAAATTCGTTGATCAACGGTGCCAGCGCGTTGAGATTGCGGGCTGCGGACCCTTCACGGATCATCAATGACATGCCGAGTTGCAATTTCCGGCGTCCTTCTTCCAACTGATAACTTTCGTGGCAGTTTTCAATACCCGCAGCAATATAGGCGTTAAGTTCTTTACCACCCAAACCCGGGCAGTGACCGTCCAGTGTCAGGTGGCGAAATGCGTCCAGTTTATCGAGCAGCGCATTCTGCCCGCTAATTATGCCAGGGTAGTCCATCATTTCTGCAAGGCCGGTAACCTGCGGATGGTCCCGCCAGGCGAGCATCTGTTCAAGGGTAAAACTGGCACCATTAACATCGCAGCCTTCCAGGGCGGGTACGCAAGAGCTGACCTGTAAGTACTGGTTTTGCCTTGCCTGTTCGGCACAGCGGGCAAACCAGGCGAATCCGGCTTCTCCCATCACGTTGACGATTTCATGAGGGTCGCAAATAACGGTCGTCAGGCCGCGCGGCAGGGTAGCAGTTTCAAAGGTGACCGGCGTCATCATGCTGGATTCAATATGCAGGTGAGCATCAATAAACCCTGGCACCGCCGTTGCGCCGCGGGCATCAATCCGCTGCAAAGCCGGAGCATCAGCGTATTCTGCGCCAACACCGGCAATGTAACGTCCTTTAATCACAATTGGGCCGGAAATTTCTCCGCCATTGATCAGGTCGAGAATAGAGACATTATCAATAATATAATCGGCAACAGCGTCTCCACGGGAAACGGCTAACAATTCCTGGTATTCAGCCCGGCTAATGTGATGAAATTTATGGTTAATAGAATTATTCATATTTTTCTCATTTTGATTTTATCAATTTGATTATTATTTATCATAAAGAAACGTCGCGAGATTATTAAAGAATATCCATTAATGTGCAATTGAAATGTGATAATTATCACTGAACCGTTGTTGTCATTTGTTTTACAAAAGCAAGGGATTAAATCTCCTCCAATGGACAAAAAAATGAATAATGACAATACCGATTACGTGAGTAATGAATCAGGGACGCTTTCGCGATTATTTAAACTACCTCAGCATGGGACCACCGTCCGCACAGAATTGATTGCGGGGATGACCACTTTTTTAACCATGGTGTACATCGTTTTTGTGAACCCGCAAATCCTCGGCGCGGCACAAATGGACCCAAAAGTGGTGTTTGTTACCACCTGTTTGATTGCCGGTATCGGCAGTATTGCGATGGGGATATTTGCTAACTTACCCGTGGCACTGGCTCCGGCAATGGGGCTGAACGCCTTCTTTGCCTTCGTGGTCGTGGGGGCGATGGGTATCTCCTGGCAGACCGGGATGGGCGCGATATTCTGGGGCGCAGTTGGGCTATTTTTGCTCACGCTGTTTCGTATCCGGTACTGGATGATCTCCAACATTCCATTAAGTTTACGTATTGGTATCACCAGCGGAATCGGATTATTTATCGCCTTAATGGGATTAAAAAATACTGGCGTTATTGTCGCCAATAAAGACACCCTGGTGATGATTGGCGATTTAAGTTCTCACGGCGTGTTGTTAGGTATTTTAGGGTTTTTTATTATAACTGTGTTGTCATCACGTCATTTTCATGCCGCGGTGCTTGTTTCTATTGTGGTGACGTCTTGCTGTGGATTATTTTTCGGTGATGTTCATTTTAGCGGCGTCTATTCCATTCCGCCTGATATTAGCGGCGTCATTGGTGAAGTGGATTTGAGCGGTGCGTTATCACTTGAACTCGCCGGTATCATTTTCTCCTTTATGCTGATCAACTTATTTGATTCATCAGGGACATTAATTGGTGTGACTGATAAAGCTGGCTTAATAGATAGTAACGGCAAATTCCCCAATATGAATAAGGCGCTGTATGTTGATAGCGTCAGTTCGGTGGCGGGTGCGTTTATCGGTACCTCGTCTGTTACCGCCTATATTGAAAGTACTTCAGGTGTGGCTGTCGGCGGTCGCACGGGGCTGACTGCGGTTGTTGTTGGCGTTATGTTCCTGCTGGTTATGTTCTTCTCACCGCTGGTGGCGATGGTTCCTCCTTACGCAACCGCCGGAGCGTTAATCTTCGTTGGCGTATTGATGACATCGAGCCTGGCACGCGTTAACTGGGATGATTTTACCGAATCGGTGCCTGCGTTTATTACCACGGTGATGATGCCCTTTACGTTCTCGATCACCGAAGGGATTGCACTAGGCTTTATGTCGTACTGCATCATGAAAGTGTGCACCGGGCGCTGGCGCGATCTAAACCTGTGTGTGGTGGTGGTCGCAGCTCTGTTTGCACTGAAGATTATTCTGGTGGATTAGTAACTGGCGAGGGTTTCCAGATATCATGAGTTCTGATTACGCAGGAGAACTCATGATCTGGATAATGCTCGCCACGCTGGCGGTAGTGTTTGTGGTTGGTTTTCGGGTGCTGACATCCGGGGCCAGAAAAGCGATTCGCCGTCTCAGCGATCGGCTGAACATCGATGTCGTACCCGTGGAGTCGATGGTCGATCAAATGGGAAAGTCAGCCGGTGACGAATTTTTACGTTATTTGCATCGCCCGGATGAGTCGCACCTGCAAAACGCCGCGCAGGTGTTGCTCATCTGGCAAATTGTCATTGTCGATGGTAGCGAACAGAACCTGCTGCAATGGCATCGGATTTTACAAAAAGCCCGCCTTGCCGCGCCGATTACTGATGCTCAGGTCAGGCTGGCGCTGGGTTTTCTGCGCGAAACCGAACCTGAAATGCAGGATATCAATGCTTTTCAGATGCGCTATAACGCGTTCTTTCAGCCTGCCGAGGGCGTTCACTGGCTGCATTAAAACCGCTTCGTCTTATCAGCCTACAGACCGCGCCTGACCTGGTGGGTGGATAAGACGTTCACACCGCATCCGGTAATCTTTGCCCTGTTCCGTTTCGATCTTAACTCCAGCTCAAGCAACATCGTAAAAGTTGCAAAAACGTTAAATGCATCACACATTTCAATGTTAGACTGGTCGGCTTTTCCCCTGAAACATGCCACGGGTAACACCATGAGTGAATTTATTGCTGAAAACCGCGGCGCGAATGCCATCACCCGACCGAACTGGTCAGCCGTTTTCTCGGTGGCGTTTTGCGTCGCCTGTCTGATTATCGTTGAGTTTTTGCCTGTCAGTTTGTTGACGCCAATGGCCCAGGATTTAGGCATTTCGGAAGGGGTTGCCGGGCAATCGGTGACCGTGACCGCCTTTGTGGCGATGTTTGCCAGTTTGTTTATTACCCAGACCATTCAGGCCACTGACCGCCGCTACGTTGTCATTCTGTTCGCCGTTTTGCTGACGCTTTCCTGTTTGCTGGTTTCCTTTGCCAACTCATTCAGTCTGCTGTTAATCGGTCGCGCCTGTCTGGGGCTGGCGCTGGGCGGGTTCTGGGCGATGTCGGCGTCGCTGACCATGCGTCTGGTACCGCCGCGTACGGTGCCGAAGGCGCTGTCGGTGATCTTCGGCGCGGTTTCTATTGCGCTGGTGATTGCCGCGCCGTTGGGCAGTTTTTTAGGCGAGCTTATCGGTTGGCGCAATGTCTTTAATGCGGCGGCGGCGATGGGTGTGCTGTGTATTTTCTGGATTATCAAATCACTGCCTTCGCTGCCAGGTGAACCTTCGCATCAGAAACAAAATACTTTCCGCTTATTACAACGTCCGGGAGTGATGGCCGGGATGATCGCCATCTTTATGTCCTTTGCCGGACAGTTTGCTTTTTTCACTTATATTCGCCCAGTGTATATGAATCTGGCGGGATTCGGTGTTGATGGCTTAACCCTGGTGCTGCTGAGTTTTGGTATCGCCAGCTTTGTCGGGACATCGCTTTCGTCGTTTATTCTCAAACGTTCGGTGAAACTGGCCTTAGCGGGCGCACCGTTTGTGCTCGCCCTGAGCGCGCTGGTACTGACGCTGTGGGGAAGCTATAAAATTGTTGCTACTGGTGTTGCGATTATCTGGGGGCTGACCTTTGCTTTAATTCCCGTTGGTTGGTCAACGTGGATCACTCGCTCATTGGCCGATCAGGCAGAAAAGGCTGGATCTATTCAGGTGGCCGTTATTCAGCTTGCTAACACCTGCGGTGCGGCAATCGGCGGTTATGCGTTGGATAACATTGGTCTGACTTCGCCGCTGATGTTGTCCGGCACATTGATGTTGCTGACTGCATTGTTGGTGACTGCAAAGGTGAAAATGAAGAAATCCTGATATCAGGTAAAGAAGCGTTGGTCAGTGGTTGTTGCCGTTCTTACATATCCGGGCATTCTACCTTACCCAACGCTTCCCAATAATTGCTCTGATTATTACGTTCCATCGCCACGATGGCCTCGCGTATATGTTGTTTATTGTTTTCATCTGACAACATTAACTTTTCCCACGCTTCATCTGATAATGACGCCTGTGGCGTGCAAATTTTACGTAAATCTTGCAATACCGTGGTTTTCTCTTTTGCCGACTGTAGAGAACTGAATGGCGACTCGGCCTGAGAAATGGCTGGAAAAATCAGGAATACGGTAATCATGAGTAGCATCGTTGGCTTCATAGCGGCAACCTTCTGCAAATGTGCATCGAATGAAGCATAAGTGTAGTTTGCTTTTGCCGCTCTCATCATGCTGTACGAAAGGTGTTTGCGTGGTCAGTAAGAAGTGCCAGACTTTATATTCCACTTTTATTCCTTTTTATTCTTATCGATAGCGTTTCGTTTTTTAAACTGCAGCGACCTTACCGCTATAGTCAGGTAATCATTAATAAAAGGATAAAAAAATGAAACTGACAACACATCATCTACGGGCGGGGGCCGCATTATTACTGGCAGGAGTTCTGCTGGCAGGTTGCGACCAGAGCAGCAGCGATGAAAAGCATATTAAAGTTGGCGTTATTAATGGCGCAGAACAAGATGTCGCGGAAGTCGCTAAAAAGGTAGCAAAAGAGAAATATGGTCTCGATGTTGAACTGGTAGGATTTAGCGGTTCGTTGCTACCGAACGATGCGACAAATCATGGCGAGCTTGATGCGAACGTCTTCCAGCATCGACCCTTTCTTGAACAAGATAATCAGGCGCATGGTTATAAACTGGTAGCGGTGGGAAATACGTTTGTCTTCCCCATGGCGGGCTATTCCAAAAAAATCAAAACAGTGGCGCAAATAAAAGAAGGTGCGACAGTGGCGATCCCCAACGACCCGACTAACCTTGGTCGCGCGCTTTTACTGCTGCAAAAAGAGAAGCTAATTACTCTGAAAGAAGGAAAAGGGTTATTACCTACCGCGTTGGATATAACCGATAATCCACGCCATTTGCAGATAATGGAGCTGGAAGGGGCACAGTTGCCACGTGTACTGGACGACCCGAAAGTGGATGTAGCGATTATCAGCACCACTTACATCCAGCAAACAGGACTTTCTCCGGTTAACGACAGCGTATTTATTGAAGATAAAAATTCGCCGTATGTGAATATTCTGGTGGCACGGGAAGATAATAAGAATGCAGAAAACGTGAAGGAATTTCTGCAATCTTATCAATCACCCGAAGTCGCTAAAGCGGCAGAAACCATCTTTAACGGTGGCGCGGTGCCTGGCTGGTAATTCTCACTCATGCCGCGCCGGACGATTTATTTTTCTGGCGCGGCGGCGGGAATCCATTGAAATCAAAATCACCGATGACAGAATCAGCAGCGTTCCCAGCCAGTCCGGCAATGTGAAGGTGATTCCCAGCAACAGCAAAGAGAGCAGCGCGCTACTTAATGGTTCTGCACAGCTTAAAATGCTGGCTTTTGGACCGCCAATTAATTGTGCTCCTTTCAGGTACAGACTAAATGTCAGGGACGTACCAATGACCACCAAATAAAAAAACGCCAGAATCAAACTGCCGTTAACGACAAAGTTTGTCCCTTGTCTGGCATAAAAGGGCAGCAGGATCAGACCGCCAATCAGCATACTCCAGCCGACGACCGGTAACGTGCCATAGCGGGCAATCAGCGTTGAGGGATAGGTGGTATAGAATGCAGCAGCAAACGCCGAGGCAATGCCCCAGAATAACGCGGCAGGAGAGATCGATAATGATGTCGGATTACCGTGTGTCACCAATAAAAAAGTCCCGATCAGCGATGTCAAAATAGCGCAGAAAACCAGAATGCCCGGGCGGGATTTACGCACCAGTGAGAACCAGGCGACGATAATAGTCGGTGAGAGGAATTGCAGCACCGTTGCCGTGGCTGCGTTCGATTTTTCGATGGTTAGCAAAAAAGTGAGCTGTACGGTTAGCGCGCCAACCACGGAAAAAATCAGTAGGCTAATGGCATCTTTGTGATTGTTAATAATAGAAAAGATTTTATCACCATGAATAAATGATAGCGTCAGCAGAATCAAACCGGCGAATATCAAACGCGTCATAGTCAAAAACTGCGACGACATCTGGCTTTGCTCCATGATGTATTGCGCGCAGACCCCTGAACTTCCCCACAACACGGCGGCAATCAGAACGTTCAGCATCCCCTTTCTGGTGGAACCCATTTTTCCCTCTGCATACTGTTTTGTCTTTTCATCAATATACGTTAAGGATACCACTACCGATGACGGTGAGGGAGTAGAGTAATCAATCAGTTTTAGTGAATGGAGGAAATAATGACATATAACAATTATTCATATGGTATTTAAAAAAACTCAATATGAAATTTAATTATTTAATGTTCAATAACTCTATGGCTTTAGTATATTCATCAGGAATACCAATTGTAAAACAAGGTGCGGTATCGGTAGGTAGATTTTCTTTGTTATCATCATCCAGAACAGAAATAGAAAACTGTCGTTCAGGTGTTGATGTCGTGGTTATTAAAATGGTTGGATTAGGAAGGGAAACATATGTTGTATCATTTTTTAGTTTTATTTCTTTGATGTTTTCTTTGTTAATTTTATCAATCGTTTCAATAGAGAAAAAAGAATCATACCCCATTCGCAGTTCAATTTTATTATCGTTTTCGAATAAATAAATGGCATTATTGTTTTGAAGTAGATTGAATATATTGTTAGCGCAAGTTTGAGTTGCTAGCCAGGATGCCGCTGGATGACTCAAATTAATATGCGTGCTAAAGACTTTGACGCGACTACTTCTGTTTTTCTCTTTACTTTCAATTAAATGCCTAGCGCTTTTGGCTGCTTTACAAGTTCCATGCCCCACACGGCAAAAATAATCTCCTGAAAGGATACTTACAATCAGTATTACACCAATGACGACAGAAAAAATAGTTCCGATGAGTTTGATGATGACAATCCTTGTGCAGTGTTATTTTCACCATGGATTATAATGTTATAGTGAAATTATTGCGCATGTAATTTTTCTTTGATTGTTTTAACATCACATTTATGCACTTCTTCATCTTTGTAGCAGGTAAAAGCCATATATGGATGGCTGGTGTCCGGTGCAGATAAAATGCAACTTATTCTTGATAGCTTGAAAAAAAGAGAGGTTTTTTTGAGTGACGGTTGATAGTCGGTGGCAAGGAAGACGTTTTCGTACACTCGGCAAGAAAAACGAATCACTCTGTCATACTACCAGATACATCAGCAGGGTCAGGTTGCTCAGAAATAAGCAGGATGGGGATCACTGAAGAGGCATTTTGGCGATCACAGGAGTCGAATATGGGTGTTAATGTTTTGATTTTAAATGATTAATCTGTGTTGGATAAATGAGTAACCCCCATAAGAACCCCCAAATAACTTTGTGTAAGGGAATGAAGCTAAAATACACAAT
>OMBN01000567.1_pt1 | contig 22572 bp, 16 predicted proteins | sample 1644891 | NCBI WGS metagenome assembly OMBN01 (sample SAMEA103958144, study PRJEB25191) | human gut metagenome | reverse complement strand
AGAAATGTGGGAAAGAAAGTCGCTTAGACCTACGGTCTAAGGACCCCTTGGCGCGCTATGGGTCATGCAAAATTGGCGGTGTGTACTCGCGGAATTGGTGCGGTGGGTGACATTGTTGTCGGTTCAGGGATCGCTTGTACCTCTTGCGCCGCTGCCGCTGACAGCAGTGAGGGTAGGGGTTGGTGCGCTGGTCGAGTGGCGATTATCAAATCGCGCCCATTGCGGCGCGAAGCACCGCAATGGGTAGGTGGCGGCTAACGCCGCCGGGATATGGGGGAACCTGTCTCCCTGCGGGTCGGTCGGTCCGCGGGTCTGACACGCCACCGGCGTGTCATTCAACACCGCGGACCCCTCAAGGGGAAGGCTTGGGGGATAAAAAGAAGCGCCCGGGGGCGCTTCTTTTGGCTTTGTTTATCGCTTTTTGGTGGTGCAGGTCAGGCCGGTCAGAGACAGGAGCGACAGGGCGGCGTAGAGGGCTACGCCGGGGTCGGCGGTCTTGGGAGAACCCTTGGCATCGTCGGTCTTGGTGTCGGTGGTGGGCTGGTAGTAGTAATAGCCGCCGGAGGAGGGAACCTTCTCCCACTTGGCCGTAAGTGTCAATGGGGCGGTGACAGGGGTATCGAAATTATATTTCTCATCGTCCAGATACCAGCCGGTAAAGGTGTGGCCACTCTTTTCCGGATCGCTCGTGGGGCGAAGCACTGTACGGTTATGTTCCACCAGCGTCGGCTCAGGCTTCGTGCCGTCGCCCGTATCAAAGCGCACCGCGAAGGTGCCGCCGGTGACCTGTCCAGGGCCTACCTCATTTACGATCGGACCGTAGAATGTGCCGCCGGTGACGCTTCCAGTAATATTCAAACCCATAGAGTTTTTCTGATTTCTCACTGTGCCGTAAAAAGTACCGCCGGTGATCGATCCCGTGTTCTCCACTGTCCCATTATAAGTTCCAGCTTCGATGCAGCGCGTTGTTTGATTGGACCCACGCAGATATACAGTTTTATTAAAAACGGTTGCGGCATTGGCATTAGTACCATTACTGCACGTAATCGTACCTTGACTGTTCACCATGCCATCCACTGTGCCGCCATCGGCATATATGACCCCCTCTTTGTTCCAAATCGCATCGTCACTTCCCCAATTCGATGTGCATTTCTCGATCTTAGCCGTTCCGCTCATGTACAGATTCCCGGAAGACCGTATACCGCCGCCACCGTAGCTCGCATGGCAACCCGTAATACATCCCCCGGTCATTTTCAATGTTGCGTTATTATCAATGTACACGCCGCCGCCATCCACGGCATTACCGCCGGTGATGGTGCCGGACTTCGCCGCGCTGCTGTCCGTTATGGTCAGGGTCGCACGGCCACTCACCTTGAGCACGCTGCCGGTACCGGTCATCCTCAATGTACAGCCGTTCAGGTCGAGGGTCAAGGTCTTGCCGGTTATGACCAGAGTTTCGGTGATCATCGTATCGGAGTCCAAGGTAATGGTCGCGTTGTCCTCCGCAGCGTCGATTTTTGCCTGCAAGTCAGGCAGCGTCGCGCCGGCGGTGGACACCAGGGGATTTGTTACATCCCCCGATGTAACAAAAGCTGCCCATATGGGCAGCGCGCATACCAATACTAGGGTCATCAGGATGGGGAGCAGTCGTCTCTTCATGGCGGTTCCTCCTTCTATGGCTCACATATTTCTCTCCCGGGCCTGTGTGCCGCAAAATTTCTTGTTGGGAAAGTTTTTTGGCGCGCAGGCTCTGTTGTACGACCATCTTACCAGAAAGTGTCGCGAAAGGCAACGTGAATATCCAGATGTTGGCATAACAAATCCGCGTGGGAGATATAAGGGGAAGTTATGGGCCTTGGCTGGGGACGAAAAAAGACCGGCGGGGCCGGTCTTTTGTGTTCAGGCGTGGTATTTGGGTTCGTTGCCCTGGTAGATATCCTGCATCTCCCGGTCGATCTCGCTGATGGCGTCGGAGCACAGGCGCAGGCGGGCGGCATCCTGCTGGGTGAATTTGCGGTCGGATTTATACCGCAGCTCGTGCTCCAGACTGGCCCACATATCCATGGCGATGGTGCGGAGCTGGATCTCCACCGGCAGGACCATGGTGCCCTCGCTGATGACGATGGGCACGTTGACGATCAGGTGCAGGCTGCGGTAACCGGTGTCCTTGGGCTCCTTGATATAGTCCACCTCGCGGAGGACGGTATAGGACTCGCTGCGGGTGAGCAGGGAGCGCAGGTAGTAGATATCATCCAGATAGTTGCAGATGACGCGGATACCGGCCACGTCCTGGATGTGGGCATAGATGTTGTCGATGCTGACCTCCAGGCCCCGGCGGCGCAGCTTGTCGATGATGCTGTCCAGCGTCTTGATACGGTATTCGATGTGGTGGATGGGCGAGTGGTCATACAGACGGGCGAACTCCTCGTCCAGGATCTCCATCTGCGTTACGGCTACCTTCAGCGCACTGCGGTACAGGTGCGTCACCCGCACCATGCCCGCCGCCAGCTCCTGCTCCTTCGGGGAAAGGCCCGCGGCGGTGGGAATGTCCCGCAGGCGGATGGTGCCGCTTTTTTCGATCATCATGGGCAGACGCCCTCCTTTCGGCCGCAGCCCACGTCCAGGGCCGCAGTTTCATCCTACTATACGAATATGACCTGCCTGTGAACAAATCGATATTTCTTTAACAAGTATACCGACAGTTTGCGCGAAATGCAAGAGGGACGCCGTACAAAAAGCGCAAAGAAGGCGCCCACGGCGGCGGCCGTGGGCGCTGGGGTCATTTCTTGCAGCGGGCGAGGACGGCGGCGGCCACACGGTCGGCGGCCAGGCCGTCGAAATCGCGGCTCTGGGCAGCGGTGATGGCCTGACGCTGCTGTTCGTCCTCCAGAAAGGCCAGGGCCGACGCGGCCATGTTGTCCGGCGGGCAGGAGGCCGCCCAGCCGTGGGCGGTGAAGAACGCCTCGTTCCGCGTTTCGCAGCCGCCCACCATATCCGCCAGCAGCAGCGGCACGCCGCGGGTGCCGGCCTCGGTGATGCTGATGCCGCCGGGCTTGCTGACCAGCACATCCGCGCTGTCCATGTACAGCTGCACCTGGGTGGTAAAGCCCACAGCCTCCACGCGGTACAGGCGGCGCAGCTCCAGGGCATAGCGCATCTGCTTGTTGCTGCCGCACAGCACCGTGGCAAAGTCGCCGTCGGCCATACGCATATCCAGGTCCTCCGCCACGTCGCCCATGGGGCCGCAGCCGATGCTGCCGGACATGAGTACGATGTGGCGGCCGGTCTCCGGCAGGCCCAGGGCTCTCCGTGCCGCGGCTCTATCGCCATGCTGGCGGAAGGCGGAACGCACGGGGATGCCGGCGGGCAGAAGGGTATCGCGGGCGATGCCGCAGCTGACGAACTCGTCGGCCAGCTCCTGATGGGGAATGACGCAGATATCCGGGGTACAGGCACCCACCGTGGGGCTGCAGGTATAGTCCGTGGCCACGAAGCAGAACACCGGACAGGCGCTCCACGCCTGCTTCAGCGCCGTCATCATCATGGCGGGGATCACGTGGACACAGACAACGGCATCGTAGCCGCCGCTTTGCAGCGTGCGGCCCAGACGGCGGGCACCGCGGGCAATGTAGCGGTACACCGGGCCGTCGCGCCGGTCCATCTCCTTGTCGCCCTCGGCGGACATATAGCCCGCCTTGTAGAGCCTGGGATACCGGCGATAGAACCGGGTGTGCCACTTGGAAACGAATTTGGATGCCTTTTTGGAGATGAAGCCCAAGCCGTCCATCACGTCGCAGGACGCGCCGCAGCGTTGGAGGCTGTCACGCAGGGCGGCGGCTACGGCGTTGTGCCCGCCGCCGGTGTTACAGGTCAGGATCAGTACGCGCATTTTGCTCTCCTTTCCGCTGCGCTCGCTTTCGCAGCAGCGCCGCCAGGCGCATGAGCCGGGGGCGGTTGTAGCGTTGTATCAGAATAAAGGGCAGATTGGCCAGCAGTACCCACACCGCCAGCACGATCGCGCCGCCCCAGCCGGGCCACAGCCACAGAAACGCCAGGCCCAGCAAACAGGAGGCCCCGTGGACCAGCTCCGCGCGGCACGTCTCCTGCACCAGCGCCGCGGCCTGATCCGCCGTCACGGCGCCGCTGCCGGGCAGTTCCTTCTTCACCATGTCCGGCAGGATGCGGCTCATGTCCGGCACCAGCTTCTTCCACTTATCGATGGCCAATTTGATGTAGATGCGGCCGTTCTGCTCCCATTTCCGGCTGCGGAAGGGCCGCTTCTCCGGGTCAAAGGGACCGGGGATCGCCTGACCCAGCGGGTGCGCCAGCAGGGCCAGCGCCGCCGCGTACAGGACGCATTTCCAGAAGCCGCTCACGCCTTCTCCACCCCGCAGCTGCGCTCCAGCGCGTGGCGCAGCGTGCCCTCCGTCAGGCGGGTGACGCGCTCCACGAACTGCTCCTCATCGTGCTTCATGCCGTAGTGCAGCCAGCTTTGCAGCAGGCCCACCAGCGTGGCCGTATACAGCGCCGCGATGGACTGCACATCCGTCTCCGCCACCGGCAGGTCCTCCGCCGTGCGGCGCACCAGATCCTCCACGGCACCGTAGACCACCTGGTAATACTCGCGCTCCAGCAGGTCGCGCTGGCTGGACTGGTACAGGTGGTAGACCGCGCGGCGGTTGGCGCGCATGAACGCCGTCACCCGCATCATCAGCTGGTACCAGCTGGTGCAGAGGGGTGGTGCGTTGAGGACGCGGTCCAGCTCCGTCTCCAGCACCTCGCGCACCAGGGCGTAGATGTCGCAGTAGTAGTAATAAAACGTATTCCGGTTCACACCGCAGTGATCTGCGATGTCCACCACGGAGATCTTATCCAGCGGCCGCTGCTCCAGCAGGTCCAGAAAGCCCTTGCGAATGGCGTTTTTTGTGGTCTGTGCCATGTCCATGCTCCTCTCTTTGTGCAAAAACTGCCTTACCACTTATATCATACCGAATTCAGACAGTTTTTGCAAGATGCCCGTACTATGCACTTTAGGCAAAATGTGTGGAAATGTATGAACATAGTGTAAAAAAAGCATCCCCGCACGGTGTGCGGAGATGCTTTTGCTTCAAATGGGGTCAGGCCGTCACCACGGGGCCGCCGTGCTTCTTGGCGCTGATCTTCTGGTAGGCGATGACCGCCGCCACCAGCACCAGGCCGACCGCGTCGGTGAGCGTGCCGGGGATCATCATGCCCAGGCCGCCGATGACCAGGACGATACGCAGCACGGGGTGGATCTTCTTATACAGGAAGCCGTTGAGGGACGCCGCGATGGCGAAGATGCCCAGCAGCGCGCTGATGCAGATCTGCGCCACCTCCCACCAGCCGCTGATGTTCTCAAACAGCAGGGCCGGACTGTAGGCGAAGATGTACGGCACGATAAAGGCGGCGATGGCCAGCTTGGTGGCGTTGATGCCGGTCTTCATGGGGTCGGACTTGGCGATGGCCGAGCCGGCGTAGGCCGCCAGCGCCACAGGGGGCGTGATATCCGCCACGATGCCGAAGTAGAACACGAAGAAGTGGGCGGCCACCAGCGGGAAGCCCAGCTGAATGAGGATGGGCGCGCAGGTGGAGGCCATGATGCAGTAGTTGGCCGTGGTGGGCACGCCCATGCCCAGGACGATGCAGCACAGCATAGTCAGCACCAGGCCGACGATGGTGGCGTTGCCCGCCAGCTGGACGATGGCGTTGATGAGGATGGAGGCCAGGCCGGTGACGGTGATACAGCCGGCGATGATGCCCGCCATGCTGCAGGCCACGGCCACGGTGATAGCACCGCGGGAACCGGCTTCCAGAGACTCCACCGCGGAGAAGAAGGAGCGCTTGCCGGCATTACCCAGCGCCTTGCCGGTTGTCATGGGCTGGGTGTCGCCCTCACCGCGCTTGCCCTGCAGGAAGAAATTGACGAAGCCCACGGCAATGGCGGCCAGAATGGAATAGGCCGCGGAGTGGGACATGGTCTTGCTGCCGGAGGACACCAGCCACACCAGCAGGATCAGGGGAATGATCAGGTAGCAGTCACGGACCAGCAGACGCCACGCAGGCAGCTCCTCGCGGGGAACGCCCTTCAGGCCCAGCTTCTTGGCCTCCAGATGGACGGCGATGAAGATCCCGGTGAAGTACAGCAGCGCGGGCAGGATGGCCTTGACGGCCACCTGGGCGTAGGGCAGCTTCATGTACTCGGCCATGAGGAAGGCCGCCGCACCCATGATGGGGGGCATGATCTGGCCGCCGGTGGAGGCCGCGGCCTCGACGGCGCCGGCGAACTCGGGCTTGTAGCCGGTCTTCTTCATCATGGGGATGGTGAAGGAACCGGTGGTGACGGTGTTGCCCACGGAGGAGCCGGACACCATGCCGCACAGGGCGGAGCTGATAACAGCCACCTTCGCCGGGCCGCCGCTGGACCAGCCAGCCAGACGGTTGGCAAAGCTGATGAAGAAGTTGGCGATGCCGGTGCGCTCCAGGAACGCGCCGAAGATGATGAACAGAACGATGTAGGTATAGCAGACGTTGATGGGCGTGCCGATGACGCCGGAGGTGGTGTAGAACAGCTTGTAGATAATGGTTTTCAGCGCGTCATACAGGGTGGCACCGTTCACCGCGCCGGCGTAGCTCAGCTGGTTGATGAACGCGTACACGATCAGCACGCCGGCCACGCACAGAATAGGCAGACCCACGCAGCGGCGGCACAGCTCCATCAGGATCAGGATACCCACCACGCCGATGATGACGTGGACCGTCTCGATACGGGTGGACAGGCGCACCAGCGTCATGGCGTTCAGCGCGAAGTAGAAGAAGCAGGCCGCGCCCACCACCATCAGCACGATATCGTACCAGGGCAGGTAGTTGACCCTGACGTGGTGCTTGCTGGCGGGGTAGGTCAGGAAGCCGATGATAATGATGCAGCCCACGAACATGGTGAGCCGGATCTCGGGCATGGCCTTGGAAAACAGGGTCATGCCGATGCAGAACAGACCGAACGCGGCCATGAGGATGCGGATGATCAGCTGGGGCGTACCCTCCCACAGGCGGGTGGCGGATTCACGGTCATATTTACGCATGACCGCGTCCAGATCCGGGGCCTCGTCCGCGGCGGTATTGACGCCGTCGGCCGGGCTGGTATCCGGTTTTTTCTTGTCGATGCTCATAGTCGTTTCTCTCCCTGAAGATTACAGAATAGCGCGAGGACTACGGCGGGAAACCCCGCCGTAGCCTCGAAAAGCGTCAATTCTCTGCTAAGGATTTAGTCGCCGAAGTACACGTCCTTGGCGATGACGGTCTCGGTGTAATAGTCGGAGGTCTCCAGCAGCTTGGCGATGTGCTCGCTGTCCAGGCTGACCAGGTAGGTATCCTTGGTGGTGGCCAGGTCGGTCACAGCGGTGGTGGGGGCGCCGGCCACGATGAAGGCGGCGTCGATCTGGCCGTTCTTCAGGGCGTCGGCGCTGTCGCTGAAGGACTGGTAGGTGGGCTTGATGTCGTCCTCGGTCAGCCCGTAAGCACCCAGGACGTCAATGGCGTTGAAGTACACGCCGGAACCGGGAGCGCCGATGGACACGGACTTGCCGGCCAGGTCAGCCACGGTCTTGATGCTGGCGTTGGTGGTGACGATCTGCACCTGCTCCATGTACAGGGCGGCCACAGTGGAGAAGCCCTCGACCTTGCTCTCGAACAGGTTGGTGCCGTTGTAGGCGTAGGCCATCACGTCGGACTGGCAGAAGGCGAAGTCAGCGGTGCCGTCCACCAGCTCCTGCACGTTGGCCTGAGAGCCGTTGCCCACCAGACCCACGACATTGACGCCGGCGTTGTTGGTGGCGTGCTGGGCGATGACGGAGCCGAAGGCGTAGTAGGTGCCGGACTCGCCGCCGGTGACGAAGCGCAGGTTGCGGGAGTCGGTGTTGCCGGCGCCGTCCTTCACGGATGCGACCTCAAAGCCCTTCTCGGAGAAGTACTTGGCAGCGCCGGGGTGATAGGGCACGGAGGTGATGGACGCGCCGTACTCCAGACTCAGCTCGCCGTACTTGGCGTGGCTGGTGGTCAGGGACGCGGCGTTGTCGAAGATGTCCGCCACGAACTTGTACACGTCGTCGCTGGACACGTCGTCGCGGGCCAGGATCACCGCGCCCACGGCCACAGTGGTGGTGTCGGTATGCTCAGCGGTCACATCGCCGCTGTCGTCCTTCTTGTCGCCGCAGGCGACCAGGCTCAGCGCCATGACCAGCGCCAGAACCAGTGCAAAAAACTTTTTCATGTTCTTTCTCCTTATTGATAGATAAATTGTTTTCCTCTTCCTGAAAAACAGCTTTTTCCGCCGGCCGGTCGGGCACGGCGGTGTTCAACGGTGCCATTATATCGCAGGCGTAAACTTTTTGCAATATCTAAATGCGGAAAATTTCATTTTTCTGCGGAACGATTTTCCCGTCCGTGCGGACATTCCGCTTTTCTTAGTCGGTATTTCTTTCGGCAAATCCGTAGTTTTGTCTGTATCACGGCACTTTTTAGTGGTGGTCTATTCATAATGTTAAATTGTTTTATGCAGGAACGCCCCGCAAGAAGTGCATTTTTTGCCGTGCAATCCTGCAAAATAACAGAGGCGGGGCAAAGCCCCGCCTCTCAGCTTTCTGTCACATTCAACAGCTGCGCCGCAGCAGCTCGCATACCAGTTCATAGGTGCGCTCCGTGGAGGGCACGCTTAGCCGCTCCCGCACGGAGTGTACATCATGCAGCTCCGGCCCCATGGACACCGCGTCCAGACCGGGGATCTTCTCCATCAGCAATCCGCACTCCAGACCGCCGTGGGTGGCCTCCACCACGCCGTCCTTACCGGTAAGATCCTTATACGCCGCCAGCAGCGTATCCCGGAACTGCGACTCCCTCTTGTACTGCCAGCCGGGGTACACGCCCCGCTCTGCCACAGTGCCGCCCGCCAGCGCCGCCACAGCCCGCACGCGCTGCGCCAGCATCAGCTTCCGGGACGCGATGGACGACCGGATGGAGAACGCGATGTGCAGTCCGTCGCCGTCCAGCTTCACCACGCCCATATTCAGGGATGTCTGCACCAGACCGGGGAAATCCGTGTCCATAGCCTCCACGCCCTGCGGCATGGCCGTCAGCGCCTGCACCAGCGTCACGGTGCGCTCTGCGGACACGGCTTTTGCCGTCTCCGCCGCCGCGCAGGTCAGTGTCACATCGGGGTCGGTGACGGCGTACTCGTTTTTCAACGCCGCGTCAAACTCCCGGATGAACGCCGTGAACGCCGCGCCGCTGCCGGTGGGCAGCGCCACCGCCGCATCGCAGCGGGAGCAGATCACGTTGTCGAACTGGCCACCGGAGATGGCCGCCAGCCGCAGGCCGGGGAACTTCTCCAGCGCTGTGGCCAGTACCCGTCCCATGAGGCGGTTTCCGCTGCCGCGTCCCAGATGGATGTCCGCACCGGAGTGACCGCCCCGCAAGCCGGCCACGGTGATGCCGAAGCCCTCCATGCCCGCCGCATCGGTCAGCGCTGCGGGCAGCAGGCAATCGGAGTGCATGCCGCCTGCGCAGGACACGGTGAACACGCCCTCCAGTTCGGAGTCCAAATTCAGCAGCTTTTTGCCCTTCAGGTCAGAGCAGTCCAGCGCAAAGGCGCCGTCCATGCCCACCTCCTCGTCCACGGTGAACACCGCCTCGATGGGCGGATGCACCAGCGTATCATCCGACAGGATCGCCAGGATCATGGCCACGGCAATACAGTTGTCGCCGCCCAGCGACGTCTTGTCCGCCCAGATCCACTCACCGTCGGTCATCAGGTCAAGTCCCTCGCGGGTCATGTCCTTGGTGCAGTCGTCGGTCTTGGCGCACACCATGTCGATGTGTCCCTGCAGGATGATTGGCTCGGCGCTCTCATGGCCGGGAGATGCCGGCTTCCAGATCACCACATTGTTGCACGGCTCCTGCCGGTACTTCAGTCCCAGTTCCTTGGCAAAGTCCACGCACAGATCGCTGATGATCTTCGTGTTGCCGCTGCCGTGGGGCACCGAGCACAGCTTTTCAAAATATGCGAACACCTTTTCTGGCTTCAAGCCTTTCAAAACAGCCATTTTGATACTCCTTTCCCATGCGGCCGCGGTCTCCGCGCCGCCCATTCAGTATAGCATATCCGCCTGCCGAGCGCAAGCAAGTCCCTATGTGCCCACAGCCCATGCTTTCGCATGGGCTGTGTATGCAGCACACAGTATCAGAAGTCGCCCAGGCCCATATCGTCCTCGGTGTTGGGCGCTTCCTCGTCGTCCTCCTCGGTGGGAGGCGCGGGGATGAATTCCTCCAGATAGGCCTCCTCCGGCAGACCAGCCATATACGCCGGCAGGTTGATGATGATGCCGTCGATGTTATGGGGCAGTGTCATTTGGTACGTTTCCGTTGTCTCGCTGCCGCCTTTCTGCTGCATGACCTCCACGGTCAGCTCCAGCTTGTCGCCGATGACAGTGGTCAAGCAGCGCTCCTTTTCGTACAGCTTGGAGATCTGCTCGCCGTTCACATACACAGTGATCTTATAGGGCGCCTCCACAGACTGGCCGCCCTTGTCCACCGCGCGGTTGTCGAAATAGACGGTGTGGCCGCGTCCGATGCGCAGCATCAGCACGGCGACGAGCACCAGCACCAGAACGAAGGCGATACGGATGATCCACGAACGTTTCGTCGTTTTCATGCGGTTCTCCCCTCCTCCTCGGCCTTCTGCTCAATGGCCAGCTGCTGACCCAGCGTGCGGTTCTCCTTGCGCTTCTTGGCCTCGTACATGACCAATGCCACGGTGATAACGGCGTAGGACACGAACACGCGGAAGTACTCGCCGATCATGGAGTCGCCGGTGATCTTGGTTCCGGCGGCCGGCGCCACGATGAACATGGTATGGAACAGGAGCACACCCAGAAACACGTTGCCGATGGACGCCTTTTCCACGGAGGCGCCGCCCACCAGCAGCGCGGCGATGCAGAACATGCCGACGTTGGTATGCGCCGTATAGGTGGGGAAGTTGCCCATGTTCTGCAGGTAGATGATCATGCCGAAGCCCGCAAACACGGTGGACATGACGATGGAGATCAGGCGGGTGCGGTCCACGTTGATACCGGCGTCACGCGCCACATTCATATCCTGGCCCACCGCGCGCATGTCCTGACCCAGCTTCGTGCGGCGGAACCACACGATGAACAGGCAAGCCAATGCGATGATGATCAGCGTCAGCACGGGGATCTTCACGCCGCCCACGTAGATGGCCAGCGCATTATCGATGCTCTGCCGCATCTGCAGAAGGCTGACTGTGTTGCGGATGCCAAAGCCGCGGGGCAGCTTCAGTGTGTTGTGGAGGATGGGGATGATGGGCCCCATCATATACAGCACCACCAGCTGGTACACACCGGTCATGCAGTAGGCGATAAAGTAGCTGGTGACCATCTCGCGGCCCTTGGCGCGGTTCAGGATGTTGCCGCACATAAGACCCAGCAGAATGGACAGGGGGATGGACAGGATGGCCGCCAGCACCAGACCGGGGATACCCCAGATCTGCCAGTCCGCCACCAGGATCAGCGCGATCTCGCCGGCCATAGCGCCCAGCGTCATGGCAAAGTTCAGACCCATACCGGCCATAATGGGGATCAGCAGGCTCAGGATCAAAAAGGCGTTGCGCCCCAGACGGGTCATAGCCTCGTTAAGTATGTAGCTCACCGGCAGGCCGGACACGGGAATGAGCACGGCGCAGATGATGATAAACAGGACGGGCACTGAGTTTTTGCCCAGGAATTGCTTTACGTCGAATCTCTTACCCTTCATGTCAGCGCCCCCTTTCCGTCTTTCTGGTCAGGGCATAGAGGATCATGCCGTTGGATACCACGATACGGATGACCTCGCTCATATCCATCTGGAAGGCGGCGCTCATCACGGTGGGGGTCATGGTCACCACGCCCTGATACAGGATCGTACCGATAATCACATTGCCGATGGATGCCTTATTCACCGACGCGCCGCCGATAAGGATGGCGGCCACGGCGGGCATGGCCATCCAGAAGGGGCCGTTGTACAGCTGTATGAAGCCGAAGCCCTGCTCATACACCAGAATACCCACAGCGCCCAGCCAAGTGGACATGATCACGGAGATAAGCCGCATCTTGTCCACGTTGATGCCCGCTGCGCGGGCAAAGGCGGGGTTGGAGCCCACAGCGGTCATGGCGGTGCCGGTCTTGGTGTGCAGGAACGCCCACATCAGCACGGCCAGCAGCACGAAGAACAGCAGCGTGCCGGTGGGGATCACCAGATTGATGCCGATGCTGTTCAGGTCGATGGTCAGAATGTTGGCCAGCGCCTTGTCGTAATAGCCCTCCAGCGAGATGACGGTACGCAGACCGCTGGCGGAGAAGCCCCACACCATGGTAGGGTGCTTATACGGCAGCAGCAGCCACATCATGCACATGAAGGACACGGACGAGAAGCCCACATAGGTGGCGATCATCATCTCGCCGCCCTTGATCTTGTTCAGCAGCCAACCATAGCCGCCGCCGAACAGCAGGGCAAAGGGCGTGGCGATGAGGATGGCCATCAGGAAGCTGGCAAAGCCGGTGTAGCCCAGCTCGATGGACAGCGTGGCACCCAGCAGTCCGGACACGATACCCAGCGGCAGACCGAAGTTCAGGCCGCAGCCGGAGTGTACCATGGGCACCATGGCCAGCACCATCACGGCGTTCCAGCTGAAACGGGTGATGATATTGGTGATCTGTGTGGGGAAATCCAGCCCCACGCAGGGCGCGGCGATGAGCAGCAGCAGCAGGAAGCACGCGATGATCAGACGCGGCAGGCCGAAGCTGTCCAGCAGCTCTCGGAATTTTGACTTGTTTCCAAGTGTGGTCGTATTGCCCATTTCTTCCTCCTTACTTCACCTGACTGACCATGAGCATACCGAACTCCTCGGAGGAATGGTCAGCAGGCAGGATACCGGCGACCCTGCCGCCGGAGACGATGGCGATGCGGTCGCAGATCTGGCGCAGCTCCTCCAGCTCGGAGGAGATCATCACCACCGTGACGCCGGATTCGCGGTTAAATTTCTTCAGCGCCTCCAGCACCAGCGCCTTGGCGCCCACGTCGATGCCGCGGGTAGGCTCGGACACGAAGAGGAAGCGGGGCTCCAGCGCGAACGCCTTGGCCAGACACACCTTCTGCTGGTTGCCGCCGGACAGCTCTCTGGCCTTCTGGCCGGAGCCGGTACACTTGATCTGCAATTCATCGATATACCGGTTCGTCACCGTGTGGACGGCCTTTTCGTCGCGCCATGTGAAGAAACCCATTCTCTTCAGGAACTTGTTCTGCACCTGCATGGCGGGGAACGCCACGTTCCACTCCAGCGACTCGTCCAGCAGCAGACCCACGCCGCGCCGATCCTCGGACACAAAGGCCAGCTGGGAGTCCAGGCACTTCCGGGGGCTGTTCAGCGCGATGGGCTTGCCGTCGAACTCCACGGTGCCGCCCGCCTCATACAGGCCCATCACACCGTTGGGAATACCCAGCTTGCCCTGGCCGGCCAGACCGCCGATGCCCAGGATCTCGCCCTCCTTCACGTCCAGATCCACGTTGCGGACGATCTCGCCGGGCATATCCACCCACAGCTTGCGGATGGACAGAATGGTGCGGGCATCGGAGTGGTCGCGGATGTCGTGGGCAGCGCCGCCGGCGGCCACCTCGCGCCCCACCATGTAGTGGGTGATGTCGCGGACGTCCGTCTCGCGGGCGGCCACGTCCTTGACCACATAACCGTCCCGCATGATGACCACCTTATCGCACACCGACAGGATCTCCTGCAGGCGGTGGGTGATGAAGATCACGGCGATGCCCCGGGCGGCCATGCCGCGGATGGAGTCCAGCAGGGCCTGTGCCTCCTGCTCGGTGAGCACGGCGGTGGGCTCATCCAGGATCAGCAGCTTCAGGTTCTCCTTGCTCAGCTCGCGGGCGATCTCCGTGAACTGCTTGTGCCCCACGGGCATGCTGCTGATGACCATCTTCTGGTCGATAGCCACGCCCATCTTCTCAATGGCTTTTGCGGCGCGGTTATCCATTTCCTTATAGTCGAGAGTGTCCAGGCGCGGGCCGAACACTTCTGAAATGACGCTTTTTTTCTTGGGCTCGCGGTTGAGGAGGATGTTCTCCGTGGCAGTAAAGCCGGGGATCAGCGAGAACTCCTGATGCACCATGCCGATGCCGGCCTTCAGCGCATCAAAGGGGGTGTTGAACTGCACTTTTTCTCCGTCGATCAGGACATCCCCCTCATAGCCGCCCGTCTCACGGATCACGTCCATGCCAAACAGTATTTTCATCAAGGTACTCTTTCCGGCGCCGTTTTCGCCCACCAGACCCAGCACCTCGCCCTCTTTCAAGGTGAAGTTGATGTCTGTGAGCACCTGATTGCCGAAAAAGCCCTTTTTGATATTCCGCATCTCAAGCAGCGGAGCATTGTTCTTTTCCATATTCATCCCTACCTATAGCAGCGAGGAGGGAGGATGCCCTCCCTCCCCGCTTTAATGGTTTCTTCAAAAGCCTGTCGTCAGCTGATGGTGAAGTATTTTTCCGGGATCTCCACGGTAGCGTTGCCCATGAAGTGGCCGGGATCGCCCATGATATAGGTATCCTGATAGATCAGGAACACGTTTTCAGACTTCGCGCCGGTGGTGGCGTTGGTGTAGCTGGCGCCGTTCCAGGCCGCCTTGGGAGAGTAGACCTGCAGCGCGGCAGCCACATCGTCCATGTCCTTCAGCTCGCTCTTGCCGTCCAGCACATTCTTGGCGTGCAGAGCAAGACCGGCGGACAGGGTGTAGCCGTAGGAGTAAGCCCAGGTACCGAAGTGATCGGCGCCGCCCTTCTCCACGATGGCGGACTCGACCTTGGTCAGGATCTTCTCGAAATCACCGGCTTCCTCGGTCAGATCAATACCCAGCGCGCCGGGATAGCCCATCAGGGGGGAGGGCAGGTCGGCCTCGATGAAGTAGCCGCCGCACTCCAGCAGGCGCTTCAGCAGAGGCTCGGTGTGCGCATCGTTGGTGCAGAAGTAAGCAGCCTTCTGGCCGTACTTCTCGACCCATGCGGGCACCTGCTCCAGAATGTAGGCCTGAGCGCCGGAAACGCCGACGTCAGAGGTGGGATCGGGAGCCGTCTCCAGGACGAACTTCATGCCGAACTCCTCGCAAGCGGCCTTCATGATGGCCACGCGGCGGCTCATGGTCTCATAGGACATGTGGCGGGGGAAGGAGATATGTACGAAGGTGTCGCAGCCCAGCTCGTGCGCGGTGCGGATGATCAGATAGCCGCGGGACACGAAGTCGTTGTTGGTGACCAGGTCGGCAGCGGAGCCGATCTCGGGCAGATCCTCGTGAGCCTCGCCTGCGATGCAGATGATGTCAGGGCGGGTCTCCTTGATCTTGCGGAACGCCTCGGTGGTGCCGGGAACGGACTGGTTGACAATGATGGCCTTCATCAGGGGATCGGCGGACAGGTTCACGATGGACTGGATGGTGGTCTCGGTCTCCTCGGTGAAGTTGTCGGGATAGATGGCCAGCTGGACCATATCCTCGCCATACTCCTTCTGGAAGGCCTCGGCGCCGCGGCGATCATCCTCGGACTGAGAGACGGAGCCGGTCACGATGCCGATCTTGTAGGGCACGGTGTTATCATCGGTCTCGCCCTTCTTTTCGCCGCAGGCGACCAGGGAGAGCGCCATGATGAGAGCCAGCAGCAGAGAAACTACTTTTTTCATGTTTACCTCCTAATTCCTTTACCATAGTTTGTTGTTTCCTCCGCCAGAAGGAAACAGCGAACAGGGCGCGCCCTGTTCTCTTCTATGCATTCGGGTGCTGCGCACCCATTTGATTTTACCAGATAAGTTCACACTCTGTCAACATATTTGTGTCTCTGAATAGTGTTCAATAGCGCATCTCCTTGTTTTTCATCCACACACTTTCCCCCATTTTTTGGCGCATTTGCATCATTTTCATGTATTTTTCATGCGGTTTTCTGTCAGAATCCTGCTGTTTTGCTATAATAAACTTTTCTTTTGGCGAAATCTGTTTTTTGTCTGACTGCAGCAAAAGAGACAGGCTTCCGCCTGTCTCTCTCGCTTACCTTATGACTTATGGCACTCGTCAGATCTTCTGCTTCTCATCCACGATCCGGCGCAGCTTGGCAGAGAAATCCTCCAGCGTCATGGCGCCCAGGTCCTCGCCCTTGCGGGTACGGACGGAGACGGTGCCGTTCTCCATGTCGCGGTCGCCAACCACCAGCATGAAGGGGATCTTCTCCAGGGTAGCCTCGCGGATCTTCTTGCCGATCTTCTCGTTGCGGCTGTCCACCTCCACGCGGAAGCCCTGCTTGCGCAGCTCCGCGGCCTGCTGCACGCAGTAGTCGGCAGCGCGGTCAGTAATAGGCAGGAAGCGTACCTGCTCGGGCATCATCCAGGTGGGCAGCGCACCGGCGTACTCCTCGATCAGGTAGGCCAGCGTCCGCTCATAGCAGCCCAGAGACGTGCGGTGGATGATATAGGGCAGGGCCTTGTTGCCGTTCTCATCGATATAGTACATGCCGAAGCGCTCCGCCAGCAGCATATCGATCTGGATGGTGACAAGGGTATCCTCCTTGCCGTACACATTCTTGTACTGGATGTCCAGCTTGGGGCCGTAGAACGCGGCCTCGTCAATGCCCACGGTGTAGTCCACGTTCAGATCTTTCAGGATGCGCTCCATGGCGGCCTGGGCGTGGTCCCACTGCTCCGCCGTGCCCTCGTACTTGTTGTTGGGGTTGGCGGGGTCCCACTGGGAGAAGCGGAACGTGCACTTTTCCAACAGGCCCACGGTGCCCAGGCAGTACTTGGCCAGATCCAGGCACTGCTTGAACTCCTCCTCCAGCTGGTCGGGGCGCAGCACCAGATGTCCCTCGGAGATGGTGAACTGGCGGACGCGGATCAGGCCGTGCATCTCACCGGAGTCCTCGTTGCGGAACAGGGTGGATGTCTCGCCCAGACGCATGGGCAGGTCGCGGTAGCTGCGGCCGCGGTTCAGGAACACCTGATACTGGAACGGGCAGGTCATGGGACGCAGGGCAAAGCACTCCTTCGTCTCATCCGCGGGATCGCCCATGACGAACATGCCGTCCAGATAATGATCCCAGTGACCGGAGATCTTGTACAGCTCACGCTTGGCCATCAAAGGCGTCTTGGTCAGCAGATAGCCACGCTGCTGCTCGGTGTCCTCCACCCAGCGCTGCAGCAGCTGGATAACGCGGGCACCCTTGGGCAGCAGGATGGGCAAGCCCTGGCCAATGCAGTCCACAGTGGTGAAATATTCCAGCTCGCGTCCCAGCTTATTGTGGTCGCGCTTCACGGCCTCCTCCCGCTCCTTCAGATAGGCATCCAGCTCGTCCTTGCTGGGGAAGGCCACGCCGTAGATACGCTGCAGGGTCTGGCGGTTGGAGTCGCCGCGCCAGTAAGCGGCGTTGCAGGCGGTCAGCTTGATGCCGTTGCCCTTGATGCGGCCGGTGGAGTCCACGTGGGGTCCGGCGCACAGGTCCACGAACTCGCCCTGCTTGTAGAAGGAGATGTGGGCGTCCTCGGGCAGATCGTTGATGAGTTCCACCTTGTAGGGCTCTTCCTTTTCCTCCATGTACTTGACAGCCTCGGCGCGGGGCAGCTCGAAGCGCTCCAGCTTCAGCTTCTCTTTACAGATCTTACGCATTTCAGCCTCGATCTCGCCCAGGTCGTCCTGGGTGAAGGCGAAGGGCGCGTCCAGATCGTAATAAAAGCCGTTGTCGATGCTGGGGCCGATGGCCAGCTTCACCTCCGGGTGCAGGCGCTTGACAGCCTGGGCCAGGATGTGGGAGCAGGTGTGCCAGTAGGTCTTGCGGTACTGCTCATTTTCAAACGTAAATTCCTTGTTGACTTCGCTCATAGTCTGTTCCTCCTTGTGATCGGGGCTGGATAAATAAAAATCCCCACCCCTGAATGGTATCAGGGGTGAGGTAATAGGCATTACTCCACGGTTCCACCCTGCTTACGGCATACGCAGCATTTTTACTGTCCGCTGCGGATGGCGGGATATCTTTCGTCGAGACAAGGCGCAGGAGCGCAGGAATACGGTCTGTATTTCAAGCTTCTGCAACGCAGTATCGGCGGAAGAGATCCGGCATACGCCGTCGCTTTCGATCGCTGTAACGGGCGATACCCGTCCTGCTCGTCGCAGGCGGCTCGGAAGTGGTACGGGCCGTGTCCTTGGCGGGGTGCTTTCAGCCGGGGGCGCCCCTCTCTTTGGCCGCGGAAAAACAGCTTCTTCTTCGTCACTGCCTTTTTGATGGCAATAAGTATAAACCGTTTGATTGGGTTTGTCAACGGGTGGTTTCACGGGGGAAGGGCAAAATCAGCCGCGTGAAGCAAAAAGAGACATCCTTTCGGATGTCTCTTTTTGCTGGCGCGGAAGGAGGGATTTGAACCCTCGCGCCGCTTTTGACGGCCTACTCCCTTAGCAGGGGAGCCCCTTCGGCCACTTGGGTACTTCCGCATACATATTTATTTTCTGGCGGAGAGAGTGGGATTCGAACCCACGGATGCTTTCACATCGCCGGTTTTCAAGACCGGTGCTTTCGACCACTCAGCCATCTCTCCGTGCGTAAAAGCGTCTCTCGTGCCAAACGCGAGTATTATATTACCATGCGCCGACGCCTTTGTCAACAAAAAGCCTCGGAAGAAATTTGAAAAAAATTCAAAATAGGACTTGCAAACCGCCGAAAACTGTGGTATTCTAAGTGGGCTGTTTGAGGCACAACAGAATATCCGGGTGTGGCGAAGTTTGGTATCGCGCTTGAATGGGGTTCAAGAGGCCTCGAGTTCGAATCTCGACACTCGGACCAAAAAGTTCTGAAATCTATGGATTTCAGAACTTTTTTTGCACTTTTAGAAGGACTCTTGAAAATTTCAAAAAAGTTGTGCATAACGCGTACATAACGCCGTGCATAACTGTCCCTTTTTTGAGGAGTTAATCCGGGACTGGAAGAAAAATTTTTTTCATTGGGGTCACAAAATTTCATGCGGCTGCTCGTCTATGTATTTTAATTTTCGTTTTCGTTGTTATCCTCATCATCTGTGTCACGCGACATGAGCTTGCCCTCTATTGTGTACCCGGAATCGATGGCAAGGCACTCCCCCGGCTGAATTTCAAAATCCATGCACACTAAAAGCCGCTCTTTATTGCTGTCAGGATAATACCTTACATCCCCATTCTTCAGGTCTATCTTGCCTTTAGAGTTATTCTTTTTAGGTGCCTGGCGCTTCAAAATCATGTATTGACGGTCACGGGCCTCAGCGTCCGTATAGGAGACATAATGGTCGTCTGTTACCAATCCCGTCATGGGACGATGCTGCAGAAAACGCTTGGTGCCCTCATCATCCTGTATACCGCATTCCAGTTCGATCATCATACGATAGGTCTCCACCAGCACGGAATAGCCGCTTTTTGACGGGAATGCCGTACCGCCGATTTTTAAGGCTACCATTTGCGCCATCAGGGTCTCGACGAATTTATTCAGCGCGACTTTCGTAATAGCAGGATCGCCTGCAATCTGCTTATGGGAAATATCGCACTTTTCCTGCGTCTCAAGCGTCTCTTTATATTTATGTAGGATCTCATAGGCCTGCGGCATCATCACAAAGGAGTAATTATGGGTCGCACAGGTAAAGCGGTCTCCGTCAAGGTCAGTGTCCATCAGCTCGATCCATCCCACACCTTTATCGAAATGGATTTTATCCCAAGTCAGCTTCAGGGCAGTCTCAATGGGCAGGCCGCAAAAAAGTCCCAGTGCAACCAGACACGCATAGGCGTTGGGCTGTACTTTCAGCCGCTGGAAAATATACTCACGCTCAGACTGGGCCAGATAGCTTTTCTGCTTGCTCTTTCTCGCCTGCGCTTCAGGCGAAAACTTCTTCGGTGTGGCGCGTTCAAAGGGATTGTCCCCTTCGCAATAATGCCTCTCCAGACAATATCCCCAAAACTGATGCAGCGTATTTTTTGCACTGTCCGAGATGTTTTCCGTGGTTACAAACTTATTGATCTCCCGCTTCGTAAACCGCGACATGGGCTTATTTTCCATCCGCTTGAAAAACTTGAAAATGGTATTGCGTATAGCGGTGCGGGTTTCCTCTGCTGCCTTTGCATGCCGCTTGTTGAGAAATTGGTCCGTGTAAATGTAAGCAGCTTCGCCGCGCGAGATCGTGGCCGGCTGGACATGAAGGCGAACGCAGTCAACGAGCTGATCCTGATACTTCTCCAACATTTTAGTACACTTTGAAAAGATAAATTCCGCAAGCTCCTGGGCAGACTCGCCGTTAAAATTGATGGTTTCCGCAATCTTTAACACATCCGAATCTGTCTTTGGATTCGATTTCTCCTCGGGGTGGTTCATGTAATAATCATTCAAAGCGCATGCAGCTTTCTCTCCCTGAAGCCGCAGCACCTTCCCGTTTCTCTGAGGGTCCCGAATGGAGGCCGTCCCTCGATAACGGCAATTTACCCGATTGCTTGGCGTCTTTAGACTGAATGGATACTGGTCAGTTACAGAGAATACCGCCTTGACCCCCATGAAGTTATAGCTCCCCTCATACTTGAGCATGTGCTTTTCATCATCGACCCTTTCATAGAGCTGAAAGTTCGGATTTGGGAATTCAATCTTTTTTTCTTTTGCCATAATAATCCCTCCTAACTCCCGCTCGCAGATGAGGAGCGGCTGTCTTGCATATTAAATGGGATGCTCTGCACATTGACCTGAGCCAAAACGCCGGGAGAAGCCTGGAAAGTCATGTAATCACCCGGCTCGCTTGTCCGGAAGCAGATCCGCTTCCTAATGGGATGATCGGTGTTGTTGCAAATAATGCGCACGCCGGCTTTAGGCAGCGGGATCTCCTCTTGGCTCTCGTCTGACAGGGAAATTTGGGGCTGATCGTCAGCATGATAGTGGTAATTCTCGTTCAGCTCAGCCAGAGTGTTGAGGTGCTCCGGCAAGAGAAAGGCATCGCGGCGCACCCGGCGCATATAGTAGCTTTTCCCGTTGAGGCTGTGGCCCAGCAGCATATCTATATCATCTGAACTCATGCCGCACTTGTTTTTCCAGCGAGATGCGCGATCGCGGCGCAGGATATAGTCGCTGATCTGCGCATCCAAAAGGACTGAACTCGCCGTTGGTTCAATTTTTGGTCCTCCGTTCTCCTGCCAGCATAACTGAATATTCTGGGGTGTAATGCCGATTCCCTCCATAATTCCCCTAAACTCCTTGCACAGAGCGGCACTGGTGACCGGGAGCGTATCCGAGGGTGTCTCCGGCGCAAGCTGATTGCAGATGCCGATCATTTTGCAGCCCCAGGAAGAAAATAGCACTGTCCGATAGGCATTGGCGGTCTTTAAGAGTTTGGTCACCTTTCCTTTATTGGCAGGATCCTCCTGGCCTTCCACACAGTATAGGCCGTAACGGATCCCGGTAGGTGTGACCTCTTCCCGAATGTTTTTAAATTGGACCGCGCAAGCCTCACCTGTGCGCAGACCTGCGTCAAACATGGCTACCATTCTTTTGACAACCATCGGCTTATTGGCAATCATTCCTTTCAGGATATCGACGATTTTAAGGCGGTCTTCCTGTGAAAAAGATTTGAACTGCTCTTTTCGATTCCGATTGGGCGTATTAAAGTCAAAGTCAAATATCGGCAGCGGTTCCTCCGATTGCGAGTCCATGCAACGATAGATTTTCTCGGCCTCTTGCAAATGGCGAAATACGGTCCTGTTCTCAGCCTCTAAATCGCCCGATTTTGAGGCGCGAAAGATGTCCCGAATCCTCCCTTGAATCCGGATGGAGGTTTCCTGCGTGTAGGATTCTTCTGCGCACTGGATCAACACTTCAAGAATATTCCGTTCAAAATATTTCCTGGCGGTTACAGCCGTAGACCGGCTCCAGGCACCGTGGATCTTCTTCGGGTCCATGGCCTTCACCTTTTCAAACGCCATCTGGATCTTCTTACCCGCAGTCGACTGCTTCTTACTCTGAAGCTTGCTCTCCAGCGTAAAAACGATCTCCTTACATATAATCAGATCGTCTGCGGTTTTTGCCGTGCGAGTGCAGGGCTGGTAACCGGTCAAGGTCTTACCACTCGTGTTTTTGAGCTTGCCGGTAAGGTACCATTTATTTCCCTTTTTCTTAGCGGTAATGACGACCATGATACCCGGGTATTTTGTCGGAAAAGGATTGTCGATAATTTTACTCATTTTCTTTCAGCTCCTCAATTTTAAAAATTTGCTTGCACAAGTCTCCCCAGTGCGTTTGCATCATCTACCCATATTGTGTGGTTTTTTGCCTGAATACGAAGTCTCGAAAAAACAGGACTTAAAATTTTTGTGCAAAACAAGCTCGCTTATATGCACTGCATTTTTTGCATGTTTTAGGTCAACAAAAAATAAGCGGATACAGTGACGCAACGCTTGTATGTTTCATTGGTATTTTGAT
>OMBN01000555.1_pt1 | contig 23307 bp, 22 predicted proteins | sample 1644891 | NCBI WGS metagenome assembly OMBN01 (sample SAMEA103958144, study PRJEB25191) | human gut metagenome | reverse complement strand
AAGGCTCCCCGGCCGGGGAGCTGTCGAACGAAGTGAGACTGAGGGGTTGAGATAAACAAAGAGCAATGAGCCGCTTTATAGCCCCTCCGGCTTTCGCTACGCGAAACCCACCTCCCCTTTCAGGGCAGGCTTAATGTTTGAGTTTGTACCGCACCCAAAAGGCTCCACCGTTTGCGGGGAAGGTGTCGCGGCGTAAGCCGTGACTGAGGGGGAACTTCTCGCGACGCTTGGCTGCTTTAAGTTATTCTCATACCAAAAAGCTCCCCAAGTAGGGGAGCCGATAAGTCAATTATTTTTTCGAAGGAGCAGATTTTACTCCTCCAGCAGCTTTTTTGCGAATATCACGCTGATTATGTTCATTATGCCGTCCACCATCATGCAAACGCCCATCACCGTGGTCGCGGCGGCCGCGCTCTTTATGGGGTTGAACAGCATCACTATGCCGGCCGTAAGCATTACGAACGCAAATACCATAACGAGTATATAACGCCCTATGCCAAAGCGCATCATGTTGAAGGAAAGCTGCATCCTCAGTATGCTGTCCGATATCACCGCTATGCCAAGCACAACGCCGAATATTGCCACAATGGCCTTGGCGCAGATTATCATTAGTATGCCCGTTACCGTGCACGCAACGCCAAGCGCAAGCCCCATGCCCGGAAACATATAGCTCGTATCCGCGCTGAAGTAGCGCACTATGTGGTATATGCCGAACAGCGTAAGCGCCGCGCCCATTATATAGCATATCACCATGCGCGAGCCTACCGGCCACAATATTTGTATCAGGCCAAGCACTATGTAGGTCAGTGAAATCGCCAAAAGGGTGTTTCTGAATGCTTTGCTCATTGTTTCTACTACCTCCCATATTTATGCTTCTATTTTACCCAATACAAAAGACGCATTCAATATGCAATGCGCCTTTTTTACCCTAATTTGACCCTATCTTCACATTTTTTGCGCAAAAAAGAACGAACGGCTTATTCAAACCGCCCGCCCCTTTTAACACATTAGGTTTGCTTCTTAAAGTTAGGCTATCAGTTGATGCCGTAACGCTTCTTGAAGCGGTCTACACGTCCGCCGGTGTCTACCAGCTTCTGCCTGCCGGTGTAGAACGGATGGCACTTGGAGCAAATTTCGACCTTGAGCTCGCCCTTTACGGAACCGGTCTTGAAGGTCTCACCGCAAGCGCAGCGGACGATGCTTTCGCCGTAAGAGGGATGGATATCCTTTTTCATCGTGCAACTCCTCACTTTATTTTTGCTGGGCGCAGCGCGATTAACCGCCCTGCTGCTGCATTCGTAAGGACAATAAGTCCCGAACAGATGGTATTATACCCTGAAAAGCTGCACAAATCAAGGGCTTTTTTGCCTTTTTCAAATCTTTTTGGCCATATTCCCCCTCCCGCGCTTGACAATCCTTCCCTTTATGCCCTATCATACCTACATCATCAGTTAAAAGCGCGAGGTTTATTATATGGAAAAAGCAAAAAAAACGATAGGCATGCTGGTCGCGGTAGAAATAGGGGCCGTGCTTTCCCGCTACGGTGATAAGCTTACCGACGTGAGCGAGACCGGCTTCGACGTAAAGCGGCTGGACAGCGACGATTACACGATGTATATTCTCAAAAGCGGCGCGGGCGAAATAGCCGCCGCAGCGGGCACGCAGTTCCTCATAACCAAATACGGCGCGGAGTTCATAATCAACTTTGGCGTGGTCGGCGGTCTTACGCCGGAAATGAGCCTTGCCAAGACCTGCGTTGTGGAAAGCGTTGTGCATTACGATTTTGATACTTCAACAATAGATAACTGCGAAGTGGGCCGCTATCTTGAATACCCCAGCATATACATTCCCGCCCCCTCGGAGCTTGTGGACGCCGCCATTGCGGCGGAGCCTTCGCTCAAGCGCGTTATATGCGCCTCCGGCGACAAATTCGTTGACGATCCCGCCAAGAAGCGCGCCCTGCATGCCGATTTCAATGCCGACATATGCGAAATGGAGGCCGCCGCGATACTGCTCACCTGCAACCGCAACCGCGTACCCTGCCTTATGATAAAGGCCGTGAGCGACGCCATAGAGGGAGGCTGCGAGGAATTCACCGCCCAGGTGGACCGCTCCGCCGCCATCTGCCTTGAAGTAGCGCACCGCGTAATAGAAAAGCTCCATTCCTAAGCATCAGCTCATAGCATAACTCCCCAGATTCGGGGAGTTTTTTGTTTTGTTACCAGATTGTTCATGGATTCAGCAGGAGCAATCTGGTAAAGTAGTAACCCGTCTGCTCGTTGCACTCGCATCCACCTCCCTCGTCAGGGAGGCTGACAGCAGCACTAACCAAAAGCTGTCCCCGCAAGCGGGGAAAGTGTCGCGGCGTAAGCCGGGCGGCCTTACGGCCGCCCGTCAGCGGATAAGATAAAGTGTATATGAGGATGGGAACTGTCCTTTTTATTTGGTGCCGAACAGCCTGTCGCCCGCGTCGCCAAGGCCGGGCACTATGTAGCCGTGGTCGTTAAGATAGTCGTCCACATGCGCAACGTAGATGTCCACGTCGTCATGCGCCGCCTGCACGGCCTTTATGCCCTCGGGCGCTGCTATCAGGTTCACCAGCTTTATGTTCTTGCAGCCCGCGCGCTTTATAACGTCTATCGCCGCAACGGCGCTGCCGCCGGTAGCCAGCATCGGGTCAACGATTATTATGTCGCGCTCCTCTATGTCGGAAGGCAGCTTGCAGTAATAGTCAACAGGCTTTAGCGTTTCCGGGTCGCGGTAAAGGCCGACGTGGCCCACCTTCGCCGCGGGAATAAGGCTCAGCATGCCGTCCACCATGCCGAGACCGGCGCGGAGTATGGGCACTATGCCAAGCTTTTTGCCGGCAAGCACCTCAGTGGTCGCCATGGCAACGGGGGTCTCCGTCTGCACTTTTTCAAGGGGAAGATCGCGGGTAGCTTCGTATGTAAGCAGCATTGCCAGTTCCTCCACCAGCGCGCGGAATTCCTTTGAACCGGTGTTCTTGTCCCTGAGGAAGGTCAGCTTGTGCTGCACAAGGGGATGATCGATAACGTGTACTGTACTCATTTGCGTCTCCTTATATAAATTTATTTGTTCTCGTATTGGGTTATTTTGGCTATGCGGTTAATGTGCCGCTGCCCGTTTGAAAATTCCGTTTCAAGCCAGGTTTTTACTATGCCCTTGGCAAGCTCCGTGCCTACTATCCTGCCGCCCAGCGCCAGCATGTTCGTGTCGTTATGTTCGCGCGTAAGGCGGGCCATAGTTTCGTCCGTGCAAAGCGCGCAGCGCACTCCGCGCACCTTGTTGGCGCATATGCTAACGCCTATGCCCGTGCCGCACACTATTATTCCCCGGGAAATTTCACCGGAGCCGACTTTTTCGGCTAAAGAAAAGGCTACGTCCGGATAGTCAACGCTGTTTTCATCATAGCAGCCGATGTCTATCGTTTCGTAGCCAAGAGAGTCAATAAACGGGATTAACTCCTTTTTAAGAGCAAATCCGCCGTGGTCGCAGCCTATGGCAATTCTTCGATCCATCCTATACCAACCTTCCTTGTTTTGATCAAATTATAAAATTAAACCGTTCGATACACTTTTCGTGCGTTTTGCGGTTCATTTTGTATTAAATTATGTTGAATCCGGCCGAGCGCAGCAGCCTGTTCATATATGCAAGGCCCATGTCGTCGTTGGGCAAAGCTTCAGCAAATATAACGTCCGCACTGCCGCCGTATTCCCTAAGGCTGTAAAACAGCGATGCGCACAGCGTTGCCGGTTCAGTCCTGTCCCCTATTATAACACAGTTGCGCCCCCTATAAAAGGGCTGCGTCTGCTTTGTTGCAAAAATAATGCAATCCTCGCCCGCGGCTTCGCGTGCGTCGTACTCGCGGCATATCTTTGCCGCTATATCCCTTTCCTTGCCTTCGGCGACCACCACCTCCGCATCGGGCGCATAGTGGCGGTATTTCATGCCCGGGCTTGCCGCCGTTTCGCCCTCCCTCAGGGGGGAAAGCACGGCGTGCGCCACGTCCACCGGGCCTATGACCGCTTCAAGCATCTCCTTCGTAACTGCGCCGGGGCGCAGTATTGTAGGCCGGCCTATCAGGCTGACCACCGTGGATTCAAGGCCGTATTTGCACGGCCCGCCGTCTATTATCAAATCCACCCTGCCGTCCATGTCCTGCCGAACGTGCTCTGCCGTGGTGGGGCTGGGCTTACCGCTCAGGTTCGCGCTCGGCGCAGCTATGGGCACGCCCGCCGCGTTTATCAGCGCGCGCGCGGTTTTGTTCAGCGGCATGCGCACCGCAACCGTATCAAGCCCCGCGGTCACCTCGTCCGGCACGATGGAGCTTCTGTTGAATATCATTGTCAGCGGCCCTGGCCAGAACGTGTCCGCCAGTATCCGCGCATTATCCGGAACGTGACTCCACAGCGGCTTTAATTCGCTCTTTTTTGCAATGTGCAGTATCAGCGGATTGTCCGCGGGCCTGCCCTTTGCAGCGAATATCTTCAGCACTGCTTCGCTGTTAAGCCCGTTCGCGCCAAGGCCGTATACCGTCTCCGTCGGGAAAACGACCAGCCCGCCTTCTTTTATTATACGTCCGCCCAGGCTCGTCCCGTTTTCGTATTGCGTTACGGCGTTTGCATACTGCGTTTTCATTGCCTGCCTCCTGTTTTGTCGCGCGGCGTTATTCCTCCGCCGAGGATAGCTGCCGCGTGCGCTCCGCCAAAATGAGCGCGTCTATCACTTCGTCCATGTCCCCGTCAAGGAACGCCTCCAGCTTATATAGCGTAAGCCCTATGCGGTGGTCCGTAACCCTGCTCTGCGGGAAGTTATATGTGCGTATGCGCTCGCTGCGATCCCCGCTGCCAACCTGGCTCTTGCGCTCGTCCGCCTCGGCCTCCGCGGCCTTGCTCTGGTAAAGTTCCATCAGCCTGCTTTTGAGCACGCGCATGGCCTTGTCGCGGTTCTTATGCTGGCTGCGCTCGTCCTGGCACTGCACCACAAGCCCCGTGGGTATATGCGTAATCCTTATTGCGCTTTCGGTTTTGTTAACGTGCTGTCCGCCCGCGCCGCCGCTTCGGTATGTGTCTATCTGCAAATCGTTCGGATTTATATCAACCTCCACGTCCTCTGCCTCCGGCAGCACGGCAACCGTTGCCGCGCTCGTGTGTATGCGCCCCTGCGATTCCGTCTCCGGCACGCGCTGCACCCTGTGCACTCCGCTTTCAAACTTCATGCGGCTGTATGCGCCCTTTCCCTGAAGCGAGAGCACAACTTCCTTCACGCCGCCCTTTTCCGTGTAGTTTTCGTTCATAAGCTCGGCCTTGTAGCCGTGCCGCTCGGCGTAGCGGGTATACATGCGCAGAAGATCCGCCCCGAACAGCGCCGCTTCCTCGCCGCCCGTGCCCGCGCGCACTTCTATTATAACGTCCTTGTCGTCGTTGGGATCCTTGGGCAGCAGCATAACTTTAAGCTGCTCGCTCAGTTCATGCTCCTTCGCGCTCAGCCCGTTAAGCTCCTCGTGTATCATTTCGCGCATTGCTGCGTCGTCCGCTTCCTCCAGCATGGCCCTGCAGCTTTCTATTTCCGCATCCGCCGCCATGTATTCGTCGTATGCGTTCACTATGTCCGTCAGCCCCGCCTGCTCCTTGCTCAGCTCGCGGTAGCGGTTCTGGTCGCCTATAACCGCGGGGTCGCTCAAAAGCGCCGTAAGCTGCTCGTATCTTTCCTTTATTCCCTTAAGCTTCTCCAGCATAAATCTCGCTCCGTTCAATCATGTGTATATCTTCCCTTTCGCCTATACATACCGCCGCAACGTGGTCGTATGCCTTCTGCATCGCCCTCAGCACGCTTTCGTCCATGCCCGCATCGTTCGACACGGTTCCGTTTTCAATAAAGCATGGCAGCGTCCTGTGCACGGCCCTTCCGCCCGCCGCAGGTTCCGCCCTGCAGCAATACAGCGGCAGGCACGCAAGCTCTTCGCACCTTACCCCGTTTTCGTCCCTGGTTATCCTTATCCGCGCGAATACACCTATTTTGGCATGCTCCTGCGACATATTGGATATGAAGTTCCCAAGCGAATATACCACCGGCACCCTTATCGCCCTGCCGTCCCGTTCCGCGTCTATCCATTCCATGGGCTGCGGGCAATGCGAATGCGCGCCTATTATTGCATCCGCGCCCCAGTCTATCAGCTTCGCCGCAAACCGGCGCTGGGATTCGTCCTCCGTACTTTGATACTCATAGCCCCAATGCACCATTATGATTATAAACTCCGCACCCGCCCCCGTGCAAGCCGATATTTGACTTTTTACCATTTCTTCGGTAAGCCGCGTAAGCGCAAAGTCCCTGTTTTCGGCGTCTATCTTGGGCGCGGTGCCGTTGAGTATCTGCGTTGCGCCCACCAGTCCTATTTTTATGCCGTTTTTTTCAATTATGCACGGCGTCAGGAAGTCCTCCATGCTAAGCGCCGTGCCCGCGGTTTTTATTCCCGCCGCCCTAAGCACGTTTATCGTGCGGAAAAGGCCCTCGTCGTCGCGATCCATGGCATGGTTGTTGGCGGTGGTAACGGCGTCTATCCCCGCATCGAAAAGGTTTTTTGCCAGCTCGTCCGGCGCGCTGAAGCTTTGCATTGGCGGATTGGTGGGGTTCGGGTTTTCCTCCGTCGCGGGCGCAATCGTTTCGCGCGGCTGCGTATAGCCCGCCTCCTCCCCGCCGAACGTGCCTTCAAAGTCCGCGCACATTATGTCCACCGATTCAAACACGCTCTTCATCGGCAAAAAGCTTTCCGTAAAATCGTAGCCCGTTTCGGTTTTCGCGTCCGCTATCTGCCGCGTCATCATCAGTATGTCCCCAACGAAGCCGACAGTCGCCTTCTGCACGGCCGACGTAGGCTCTGGCGTTGGCTCGCTCGTGGGTTCGGCCGTGGGCATGGACATAGGAGTTGATTCGACCGGCGCGGCTGTTTCGCTTGCCTGTGTTGCCATGGGCGCGAGTATGGTAACGTATTCCTGCGGCCCGGCCGCGCAGCCCGCCGTTGCCGCCGCCAATACAAGCGCCGCAATTATAATGAAGCTTCGCTTTATCATTCCTTTATCACCGCCCGCTCTATGCCGCAAACGTCCTTAACTATCCGCGCCCCGCCAAGCATTTTTGCCACTTCCTTCGCCTGATATATTCCAACCTCCAGCGCAAGCGCACCGCCCTCGTTAAGCCTTTGTGCATAGTCCCGCGCAATGCGGCGATAGAAATCCAGCCCGTCCTCCCCTCCGTAAAGCGCGTTTGCCGGTTCAAACGTAAGCTCCCGCTGAAGCGACGCCATATCGCTCGCCGTAAGGTAGGGCGGGTTGCATACAATTATGTCGTACTTATCCGTAATTTCATCAAGCATGTCGGTTTTTATCGTGCGTGTGCTTACGCCGTTTGCCTCCGCGTTTTCGCGGCAAAGGCTCAGCGCGGCTTCGCTTATGTCCGCAAGGGTAACTTCTGTGCCGCAGATATTCGCAATGCTTATGCCTATGCAGCCCGATCCCGCGCATAAATCAAGGCAGGTTTTATATCCGCGCCGCTTTATCAGCGCGATCGCTTCCTCGCAAAGCGTCTCCGTATCCTGCCGCGGTATCAGCGCACGCGCATCCGTTTTGAACCTGAGCCCCATAAACTCCCAAAAGCCCAGTATGTATTGCAGCGGCTCGCCCGTTTTTCGGCGTAAAATATATTCCCGCAATTCAGCGTACTGTTCGCTGTTCATTTCTTTATTTACGCTTGCGGCAAGCTCCGCGCGGCTTTCAACGCCCAATGAATGCATAACAAGCTCGCGCGCTTCGATTTCCGCCTCTTCGTGGGCCACGGAGCGCAGTTCGTCCTCCGTTTGGCGCAATACTCGATTTACCGTATATCGGTATTCCATGCTAAAAATCCTCGCTGTACTCTACTGCTTTGCCTATGCTGAACAGATATATGTAGCTTTGGCGCACTTTTCGCCCCGTGAGCCGCTCCAGCGCCGTTTTATACAGCCTAAGCTGTGCAAAATGTTTCTTTGCAACGTCGTATGCGCTGTAATTTTGTGCAACTCTGTCCGTTTTGTAGTCTATCAGCACCCATTCGCCGTTTTCCGCAAAGCAGCAATCTATAACGCCCTGCAGCAGCACCGTCTCGTCCGTGTCCGCGCCCAGCAGCTCCCTCGCCCCTATGCGCAGATTGAACTCAACTTCCCGCCGCACGGTTTCCGCGCGCAGCAGCCTTTGCCCAAGCTCTCCGTTAAAGAACGCCGCAATGCTCCGCGCGGGCACCGCACCGGCAACGGTCTCGTCCATAAGTCCGGCTTTTATCAAGCCTTGCGCAAACTCCGCAACGCTGCGCTCCGTAATGGGCTTATCCAGCGGCAGCCGCCGCATTATTTCGTGCACAGCCGTGCCGAACTGCGCCGGGGCAACGTTTTCCTCCCGCGCAAAGCTTGGCGCATCGGTCAGCTCCATCTGCTCCCCGCCGCTCAACGACGTTACGGACAGCTTCGTCGGCAGCTCCACGTCCGCCGCGTGCGCGTATGTCCGCGTGAAGAATCCGCCCGGCTTCCCATCGGCATGTGCCAGTGCGTCCCGCACAAATTCGTTATACTTGCCCTCGTCCATCCGTCCGCCGCCCGGCATCGCCAGCGGAGCGGGTTCGCAGCGCGCATAAATATGCACATCCGGCTCAAACACGGGCTTCAGCCCGTATTTCGCGCGTATTTCGTTGCCGCTTTTGGAGCTTAGTATATGCCCGAGCAGCCATGCGGCGAAGCTTTTTTGCATAATTATGCTGCTTTGCGTCTGCGGCGCAAGCGCGCCGTTCACAAGCCTTGCCCCGTCCTTTGCCGCGCAAAGCATTATCAGCCGCTCCCTCGCGCGCGTCATGGCAACGTAAAGCACGCGCATTTCCTCCGCCGTGGCCTTTGCCGAAAGGGCTGCCGTTATGGCCTCGTGCAGAAAGGATTTTCGCTTTATCTCGCCCGATATAAGCCGCGCGCCTATGCCAAGCTCCTTTTCGCAGACCAAATCGTCCATGCCCTCCCGCACGAAGCCCGAATTAAGCCCGCCTATTATAACATACGGAAATTCAAGGCCCTTGCTTGCGTGTATGCTCATTATGCTGACCACGTTTGCCCCGCCCGTCTGCGGCGCGCCGTAAACATTGGCCGCGGATGCCTTTTCCATGTAGCTCAGGAACCCGCCAAGGCTCCTTACCCCCGCCGCGGCGCAGCCCCGCGCACGTTCGCACAGCGCTTCCAAATTGGCCTGCCGCTGCCTGCCGCCCGGCATCGCCGCGCAGTATTCGCCGTATCCCGTTTCGTCCAGCAGCATGCCTATCAGCGCCTCCGCGCCCAGCAGCTTGGCCTCCTGCCTGTAATATTCCAGCTTATCCATAAACCGCTTTGCCTTTTGCCCAAGCTCGCCGCCCGCTGCCGCCGCGGCGTTCACGCGGTCTATCCATGCCCAGTCCTCCTCCCGCTCCGGCGGGGCGGGGAAGTCCGTTTTAAGCGCAATAAGCTCCCTTTCGTCAAAGCCGCCTATCGGGGAGCGCAGCACCGCCGCCAGCGGAATATCCTGCCTGCGGTTATCTATAATGCGCAATAGATCCATGAAAACGCGCACCTCTATCGCGTCGAAGTACCCGTCCGACAGCAGCGCATACGCCGGCACGCCGTTCGCCGCAAGGGTACGCATCCATGTTTCCGCGCTGCCCTTATAGGAGCGCAGCAGCACGGCAAAGTCGCTGTATTTAAGCGGCCTTTCCTCCCCCGTGGCAGCGTCGGTAATGCGCTCTGTGTCCATCAGCTCGTGTATCCTTCGCGCCGCTGCTGCCGCTTCAACCGCCGCGGTATCCGTCTCCGTTTCTTCCGCGTCCGCCTGAGCGTCCATCATGTCCAGCAATATGAACTCCGCGCGTGTCTCGTCCTCCCCGCCGTCGTTGCGGCCGAACCTCAGCGCCGCTTCGTCGTCGTATTCTATCTCCCCCGCTTCGCGGTGCATAATGCGCCAAAACAGGCTGTTCACCGCGTTTATCACTCCGCACGCGCTGCGGAAATTATGGTTTAGGCAAATAAGCTCCCCGCCGCTGCCGCGTTGGTAATCCGCATACCGCTGCATGAACAGCGCCGGTTCAGCCAGGCGGAAGCGGTATATGGACTGCTTCACGTCCCCTACAAGGAACGTTGAGCCGCCCGACGCTATGCTGTTCAGTATGCTTTCCTGCACGGGGTTGCAGTCCTGATATTCGTCCATAAAAACGTGCTTAAAGCGGCGGCTGTATTCCTCCCGCGCTTCGGGTATTTTCAGCACGGCTAAGCATTTGTGCTCCATATCGCCGTAGTCTATGCAGCCCGCTTCAAGCTTTTTTTGCGCATAGCGTTCGTCCAGCTCTTTTATAAAGCCGCAAAGCTCGGCTATAAGTGGCCTGTGCAGCCGCATCGTTTCAATATAGTCCCCTTCGCACCAGAATTCGCGCTCCGCCTTTATGGCTTCCTTCAGCTTTTTGCGCGCGATATCCGCCGCGTCGCGCAGCGGCCCTTCAAGCCCGCCCCAGCTTATGCGCTTTTTATCGAATGCGAATGCTTCAAGCGCCGCCGTAAGCTCCGCCGCGCTTTGGCAAAGCAGAAGTGCGCGCGCCGTTAAAAGTTCCCCGTCTATAAACGCCGCGGGCTTTTCCGCGCCGCATTGCATCAAATCATTTCGGGCTGATTGCAGCGCGTCGCACCGGGCGGAAATATTGGCAAGGCTTTTTTTCATCAGCCCCGCTGCCGCGCCTGAGCGCAGCAAGGCTTCCTCGCTGTCCGCATCGTATTGCGAAAGCGCGGCGTCAAGCCATGCATAAGGGTTTATCTGCGAACGGGCAAAATCATAAACGGAGTATATCGCGTCCTCCGCGGCCTCGTCCCCGCTAAGCCCTTCCATAAGCAGATTGAAGCTGCTGCCGCCCAAGGCGTAACGGTCCTCCACCAGCTCATCATACGCATTCTGCCGCAGTATTGCCGTTTCCCCCGCATCCGCCACGCGGAACGCCGGGTCAAGCCCGGCAAGGTTGAAATGCCTTCTTAATACCTGCGTGCAGAATGAATGCAGCGTGGATATGCTTGCCGCGCTCACTCCGCGCGCCGCACGGTAAAGCTTTTCCGCTTCTTCGCCGTTCGCTTCCGCCGCCGCACGGGCAAGGCTTTTTTCTATTCGCTTTTTCATCTCCGCCGCCGCCGCGTTTGTAAACGTTACGCACAGCACTGAATTTATGCTTTCCCCGTCGCGTATAAGGCGCACTATGCGCGCGGTCAAAACGGCGGTTTTGCCGCTGCCCGCGCCCGCGCTTACGAGCAGATTACCGTCGGCATCTATTGCGCGCTGCTGTTCAGCGGTCCATTTGGGCATGGCTTACCTCCTCCAAAAAATCCTTCCTGTCCATGATGCTTGCGCGCCTGTATTTGCAGCAGGGCAGCGTTGCATCGAACCCGCACACGCTGTTGTAATCGCACATTGAGCATTCGTCATACCCGCGCTTATCAATAAGCGGATACGCCTCCGCATGGCCCTTGGCTATCTTACAGGCCGTTTGTTTTGCCTTATCCACGGCAAAGCTCACCGTGCCTTTAAGCTGCTCCTCGCTCAGCCTCCAGCCGCTCCGCGCCGTGGGCTGCACGTCCTCCCCGCCGCCGAGTTCAATAAGCTTAGCGTCGTTTAGGCATGCCCCGCGCAGCCTGAATTCCTTCAGTATGCGCGCGCCAAAATCGTCCTCCTTGCCGCTTGAGTTGATTATGCCTTCATGCACGGGCAGATAATACATGCCCGCCGCGCGCTCGGCGGCGCCCGCGGCCTCTATCGCGGCAATATAGAGCGGAAGCTGGAGCCGCTTGCCGTCCGCAATGTCCGCGCAGTCGAACGCGGAGCCGGACTTGCTCTTGTAATCTATTACGCGGACGAACTTTTCGCCCGAATCGGAGGTATAGCTGTCTATGCGGTCTATCCTGCCGCTGAGTATATATCTTCCGCCACCGGGCAGTTCCAATATAAGTTCCGGATAGCGCTTGCCTATGCCGAATTCCGTCTCCGTACCGCTTATGCTGAATTCCCCGCGCCTTAGCTGCTCCACTACCGCATACGCCGTGGCCTTCACCCGCCGTATAAGCCGCGCCGCGGCCGCGCGGCCGCGCGCCGTGTCCATAAGCACGCCGTTGTTATGCTGCGCTATAAGCTTTGGCAATATTGAATCGAGCAATGTTTCAAGCTGATCGTTCGTTATGCTGCCGTCCCCTTTGCCCATGGCAATAAGCTCCTTCGTGAGCAAAGACATGGCCTCGTGGCAGAAAAGCCCTTCGTCCGCCTTGCGTTCGCGGTATTCCTTGCGCGGGGTCAGCTTCAGCCCCACCGATGCAAAATGCTTGAACGGGCAGCCGTTGAATTTTTCTATTGATGTTATGCCCCCGCCGAGCCGCGCGCCGTAAAGCCTGTGCGCCGCGTCCTCCCCAAGCGGCTCCGCCGATACGCTTGGGAACAATGCAGAAGGCAGCGAAGCAAGCTTTCGGGCATACTCGCTGTCTTTATGCAGCGCGGCGTAAAGCTCGCCCGCGCGCGCATCAATATGCCCGTTTTCAACGCCCGTGCGCAGATGCTTTATAAGCGCGCTGTATGCGCTCGGCGCGGTGGAAGCGGATTCCTCCTCTATATCGGTTTTTATCGAAACGTCGCCGAACATGTCCGCAATGCGGTCCATCAGCTCGCACGGGGTTGCCGTGTCGCTCCCGCTGCCCATTGTGTATGAAAGCCAAAGCTTATCCGTGGGCTTTGTAACGGCGCCGTAAGCATCGCCGAATTCCTTATCGTTAAGCTGAGCCGTGCTTGGCATTTCGCCCAAGCCCATTTGGGCAAGGGAGGCGCGCTCCTCGTCATCTATCATGCCGTCGTCCCCGTAAACGGCGGGGAAATGTCCGTTTGCCGCGCCCAGTATTATAAGCGCGCGTATGCTGCGCGCCTTGCTGCGGCCAAGGCTGCCCAGCAGCAGCTGATCCGCCGCGGAGGGGATAACACCCACTTCGTATGCGTCAATGCCTTCTTTATATACGGAGGTGAATTTGCGGTTGGATATTTTTGCGTCCCCCAAAATGGCGTGCATCTGCTCCATAACGGTTATAAGCAAATTATATACCTGCGCCGTTTCGTCCGCGCGTTCCAGCCTGCCCTGCGCTTTCAGCCGCTCCGCCTCCGCAGTGAGCTGCTCCCGCAGCGATATATCCACAGTATACTGATAAAGCGCGCGCACCTTTTCCGCCGCAGTAGGCGCATCCTTCAGGGCCTCGCTCAGCTTCTCAAGCGGGCCCATAACAATGCCCCTGGCTTCCTCTGCCGCCGCGGGTGCGCCTTCGCCAAAGGGGGATTTGAACGCGCTGCCGCGTATTCCGCGCGCAAGGGCATAGTTTTCAAAAATCTCCGCCTGCTCCGCATTAACGCCGCACAGCCCCGTTTTAACAAGGGCAAGCATATCCTCCCTTAAATAGCTGCCGCCCGCCGCACGCAGAGCAAACAGCGTGGCCTCGCTTGCGGCGTAGCTTGCAAGCTTGCGCTTTGCATCGGTAAAAAACGGTATGTGCCGCTCCCTCAGCGCGCGCATCATGGGCTCAAGGTACTTATCCGTATCGGATGCTATTATTGCAATGTCGCGATATCGATATCCTTCGTCAATAAGACGCTGCGCCTTTTCCGCCGCGGCGGTTACCTCCGCCTTAACATCGGTCGCGGCAAAAAGCTCAATCGCGCCGTTTGCCTCCCCGTCAAACTTATTATACGGGAATGCGAACCCCTCGCGTTCAAGGTGCCTCAGCGCCGCCGATGCATGGCGCGGCCGCTCATCGTCGGGCGTGATAAAGTCCGGCGTTATGCCGCGTTCGTCGCAGATGGAAAGTATTTTATTGAGTATTCGCCTGTCTGCCGAAAAAACGGCCTTATCGCGGCATTCCGGCGAAAGATCAATTCTGAGCGCAACGGTAACGTGCGGCGCGGCGTCTATAAGCGCGGCTATCGCGCCGTAAAGCCGCTTTGATATCATATCAAAGCCGTCTATTATAACGTGGCGCGAGCCAAGCTCGCTTTTGGGCAAAAGCTCCGAGAGCAGCCGCAGCGATTCCTCCGCATCCAGCGACGTGCGCGCCATATATGCTTCGCTTGCGCCGTAAAGCAGCGCCAAATCGTGCAGCTTTGCGCCAAGCGGCGTATCCGTGCCCTTCTCGTTCGCCGCGTCCATAAGCGCGTCCGCCTCTATGCCCGCGCGTTTGGCCTCTATAAAAAAGTGGGCGCACTCACCCGTGAAGCCGCCCCTGTGGTACACGCGCCCAAAGGAAATAAGCTTGGGCGCAAGCTCGTCCGCGCATTTGCGTATTACCATAAGGCGGCCCTGCTCGCTCATAAGCGTGCGGCGTTCGCCGAATTCATTCAGCACCCTGCGAGCAAGGGACGTGAACGAGAACACGTCCGCATCCCAAAGGCCGTAGCCCATTGCTTCCGCCAATGCCCGCTCCGTTTCAAACGTGAACTGCTCCGGCACTATATACAGCACCCGCTCGCCTTTTTTTATAAGCTCCGCCGCTATGCTCCTTAAATACCGGCTTTTTCCGCTGCCGGAGCGGCCGGTAAGTATGCTCACCCGTCCCATGCGCATAACCCCTTTCCGCTAAAATATAAGCCTTAGAACCTTTCCGTATGCAGCGGGAAATAGACCACCTTGCCGTCCTCGCGCCGGCTTTCAAACAGGGTGAAGCCCATAACGGTCATGCTGGCGTTGGGCGAAAGGTTTTTAAGCTCCATCGTGGCAATTTCATCATGCTCAACATTGCGGCCCAGCGTTATATGCGGCGTAAAGCGCTTGCGTTCGCGGGAAAAGCCGTTATCGTACAGCGCGCTTTGCAGCGATTCATAAAGCGCGTTGAGCTCGTCCAACTGCCCCTTCACCTCCAGGAAGGAGGTTTTCTTCCCGCCCTTGTCAAAGCAATCGTATTTGCCAAGATGCAGCGTAAACGGCCGTATGCCGCGCCCGGCCTCGTGCATGGCGGCGACCGCGCCCTGAAGATCGCGGCTCTCGCCTATGAAATGCAGCGTTATATGAAAATTGTTCGCCGGCACGAACCTGCCGCCGCAGCTTAGCTGCTTCAGCTCCTTCTGTATTCTTGTGACCTCCGCCTTAAAAGAGCGGGGCAGATCTATTGCGATAAACAGCCTCATCAGCCTATCCTCCCTGATTTTTATGCTGAATTATATTATCCCATGAAACCGCCCCGCGCGCAAGGGAAAAGGCGGGTGGAGTTGACATGGGGGGTGTTAAGCCATTGATAGCTTTCAGGGCGGTGGTTCGTTTTACGGAACTTTGAGCGTTAAGCAGTTAGGGCGCAGGAATTGTTATCATAATTCTTACGTCATATATAAGTTGTGATACCACACTTAAGGCCAATTGGAAAATTCAAAAATATTTTTCACTCATACTCGGCAACCTTTTTTGATAACCGCCCGTAAGCCGTGAAACGAAAATGCCTAAATCCCTATGTTTTTTGGCTCATAAATGCGCAAAGATGCCCAAGGAAGATAGGTAGCTGCCAGATACCACATCTGCGTACCGTCAACACGAGGGTAACATTTTTCATAGCAGTTTAGGGGATATTAGCGACAAACAGCATCTCAAAGCTTATCAAGCCTACAACCTTTGGCAACTTTTCGGCAACCTTTTTATAAAAAGTACATTCGCTTTCATTCATACTGTTTTCGTAGTTATTGTATACATGAAAAATAATTTCGTACTGACGCTCGCCTTGAATCCCCCTCGAGCCGTTCCCCTTTCGACCGTTCGCTACCGCTCACGGCCACTTTCCCCGTAAACGGGGACAACTTTGGGGCAGAGGTTGCACAAACAAAAAGGCTCCACCGCTTGCGGGGGAGCTGGCACGGCGTAAGCCGTGACTGAGGGGGAACATCTTGCGGACGCGCTCAACTCCGCAATGTCGCCAGCCAACCCGGCAGGGCAAGACGGCACAACGGAAGACTTCTTCATATACATTCAAGCAGATAAATGATAAAAGAGCAAAGCCCGGCAAGCCATTGCGCTCACCGTGCTGTTTTTATTTCTTAGATATTCATCGCTAATGCGAATATTATTTTGTCCTCTATTATTTTATTATTTCAGCTCCACAGTAGTAACAAAAATCCACATCAGCTGCAATTTTCTTTTTACATTTTGGGCAAACAATACTTCCTTGCTCTTCCATATACTCTTCTTCTTCGTGTTCGAAAATCTCTTCATCACTCATTTCATTGCAAACATCAATAGAATCAACATTTGCATTAATTTTCGCACTAAATAGTTTTCTTGCGATTAATTCGTTGAAAGCCGCAGTTTGCCTGTTAAACTGAACTAACTTGCCTAATGCCGTTAATAATAAATACACCGCATAAAAAGCCGCATAAATCAACAATGCATTTATCAGCGTAGGTAAAAAGCTTTCAATAAATACGAAAAATGAACTTTGACCTATATATTCTCCTATTTCGTTTGCTTCACTCGTAGTTATAATGGCTAAAACTATACCTAGCACAGCTTCTATAATAGCTAAGACTAAACCCCATCTTCTACAACCATTTGCCCACTTGCAAATACTAACGGCTGTTTTATCCGGCTTGGTACAATCCACAAATATTTTATCATTTTTCTTATCATTTGCGTTTTTCATGTCTGCCTCCTAAAATTTAAATAATATAGGCGTATTACCGTCCATATGTACTATTAAATTATAACTTACTTGTCGTTACAATTCAAATATGAACTTAATTGAATAGGTAGATCTTTATGGATTATAGACAAATAGTAAAAAGAATTAGAAATATACGAAAATCAAAGGGATTGACGCAGGAATGTTTGGCAGAATTAGCAGATATTTCACTTACTCATATGAGTCTTATTGAAACAGGAACAATAGAATTTAGCCTTCCTATTCTCATCAAAATCTCGGAAACACTCCGCGTCAGTACAGATGAACTACTTTTCGGCAATATCAAGGCAACCAAAAACATTGCTTAAAATTATATTTCGCATGTGCTAGAACAGTGTATTGATAAAGAGGTTTGTATTATTTCAGATATTCTCATAGCAATAAAGGCAGCTCTAAATCAACATGGATAAATAAAGATTCTGCCCCGCAAAGCGGGGGGAATCTCCACCGAGTCAAGCAAGTGCAACACCCCGATAGAAGAAAACTTCATTAGGGGATTTCCAGCCGAGGCATTCAGCAGGTCCACAGTTCACAATAGTCGCCTTGCGGCGCTGCCGCTTGCAACGCTCCTTTGTTCACTTGGCTTACGCCTTCGCTTCCTCCCGCACAGCGGGTGCTCGGCTTCGCCCCATCGCCGGCCAACTTGGCGGCTCGAGGCCCGGGAAGATAGAGAACAACAGAATGGCAAAGAAAAAGAACAGTCCGTTAAGAGCGTTGACATAAGAAAACAAGCAAGAATCCAATAAAATCAACGCTTTTAAGGGCAGTGGGCAAACAGGTTAGCTCAAAAATTGAATAACCGAGCGACAAAAGGGATGTTACCGCAAGGCAGCATCCCTTTTCGCATACCCCAACGCCGCAGATTTTGAAAGAAGTCTGCGGCGTTTTTTTCTGCCCAAATCCAGAAAGGAGGCGCAGCCGGAATGTACTTTATGAGCGGTAAAAGCCGCGCATTTGAAATGCTCATGCAGGGCAAGCCCGGATTTGACCGGTACGAGAACGGCTGCACCGAGCATGAGGATTGTAACACCTGCCACTTCTACCGTCCGCACTGGAAATATCGGTTTTGTGTATATGCCGAGTGTCCGTATGAACCGGGCAGACTGACCGCAATCCGGCGCAGCAAGGCAGAGTGAGCGAAAGGAGATGATAACCTATGGCAGTATTTCGGGTGAAAAAAAAACAGCGGCTACACCGTTATGTCCAATCACCACCTACGCAATCAGGAGCTTTCCCTAAAAGCAAAGGGTCTGCTGTCCCAAATGCTGTCCCTGCCGGATAACTGGGACTACACGCTGAAAGGTCTGTCCCTTATCAACCGGGAAAAGATTGACGCGATCCGGGAGGCAATACGGGAGCTGGAAAGAGCCGGATATATTGTCCGCAGCCGGGAACGCGACGAAAAAGGACGCTTGCGCGGCGCAGACTACGTAATCTATGAGCTTCCTCAAAAGCCAGTATCAGATTTACCTACATTGGAAAATCCAACATTGGAAAATCCAACACAGGAAAATCCTACGTTGGAAAATCCAACGCAATTAAATAAAGATATATTAAGAACTGACTTATCAAAAAAAGAAAGATCAATTACAGATCTATCAAGTACCGATTCCATTCCTATCCTTTCCCCTTACCCCTCCCCTTTGAGCGTGGACGGGGAACAAGCGGCTGCGCCGCCGGAACGGAAGCGAAAGGAAACGGCAGACAGCGAAAATGAAGCATATAGGATTTACCGGGAGATTATCTGCGATAACATCGAATACGACATCCTTTTGCAGGATAAGCGCATTGACCGTGACCGCCTGGACGAGATCGTGGACATTATTCTGGAAACGGTATGCAGTTCCCGCAGGAAGATCCGCATTGCCGGAGACGACTATCCGGCAGAGCTGGTAAAAAGCAAGTTTATGAAGCTGAACAGCAGCCATATCGAGTTTGTCTTTGACTGTCTGCGGGAGAACACCACTAAGATCCGCAACATCCGGTAATATCTCCGGGCGGTGCTGTTTAATGCCCCCAGCACCATTGACAGCTACTATACCGCCCTTGTTGCGCACGATATGGCACAGCCGGATTGGGGCAAGCCCAAAAGCAGCATCCCGGATTACAGCTATGAGGGAGCAGACAGCCTATGAGGATTTGCCTGTATCAGCGGGTGCATCCACCTTAGAGAGGCACCTGTAAAGCTGCGAAAGGAGGTACATTTTGCAGGAAGAAGTTACAAGTAATACCATTGCACTTGCAATTAAGACGGCAAAGCTGGACGGAAAGGTGCTGCAAGCAGCACTGCGACAGTTCATGCAGCTTTACCGCAAGAAACGGGATACGCCCCACCGTGGCAAACAAACGTTGAAACAGCTTATGCGTCACGGCACCGGCATTTCCAATATCGAAATCACCGACGCGAATATCAAAGCCTTTTCCCAAACTGCCAAAAAGTACGGCGTTGACTTTGCACTGAAAAAGGCAGATGACCGCTACCTTGTGTTCTTCAAAGGAAGAGATGCAGATGTGCTGACCGCAGCGTTCCGCGAGTTCTCTGCAAAGAAACTGGACATGGAGCGCAAGCCGTCTGTACGAAGGGATATTGGTGAGAAAAAAGCCGAAGCTGCAAAACGGACGGCAGCACGGGATACGGTGAAGAAAATGGACAGGGGGATTGATCGATGAAGCCGGAAGTGAAAAAACTGATTTTGTTAAATCTCCCGTATCTGTTATTTGTATATCTGTTCGGGAAAGTCGGACAGGCGTTCCGGCTGGCGCAGGGTATCGATCTATCCGCAAAGTTGCTGCATATCGGGCAGGGCTTTACCCGTTTCCCTTAGTTAAAGATATTGTTGGGTATCTCAAGATGTGTCATTCGATTTTGCCGATAAAGCGGTAGAAGATTTCCACTTCCTGTTCCCGGCTTCCGTCCTCACTTTTGACCGCTTCATGGACAAGGATTTTTTCAATCAGCGTATTCAGAAGTTCAGCCGTCAATTCTGTGGGATTGACATACTGTTTCATCAGACCTATCCACTTTTCAGCGTCAACCGCTGTCTGGGCGGCGGTCTCCATCGCTTCGTGAAGCCGTTCAATTTTTACGTCCAATTCTCGCTGTTCGCCCTGATACTTTTCGGACAGCATATTGAAATTGTATTCTGTAATGCGTCCGGCAGACCAGTCCTCATACATTTTTGCAAACAGGGTGTCTACTTCTGCTTTGCGCTTTTCCGCCTTTTTCAGTTCGGCTGTCTGCCGCTTCCTTGCAGTATTGCGTTCCTTGTCGCTGGCGTTAAGTAGCCGTTTCAGAAGTTTGTCCCCATCCTGCTGTGCCAGCACAGACCAGTATTGCAGACGGGAAAGGACATAGGCGTAAAGCACATCATAGCGGATATAGTGCATGGAACACTGGTGCAATCCTTGCCCGTACTTGCTACAATGGTAGTGGGCATAGGGATTTTTGTTCTGGCTGTTCATACCATAGGCCAGCGACCAGCCGCAGTCCGCACATTTTACCAGCCCGGAAAATATCTGTGTTGTGCCGTTCTTCTGCCGTCTGCGCCTGTTGCAAATCTGCTCCTGTACTTGACGGAACACATCTTCGGAAATAATCGCTTCGTGGGTGTTCTCCACACGATACCATTCCTCTTTTGGCTTGCGTACTTTCTTCTTGTTTTTGAATGAAATGTTGGTCTGCTTATTGTGGACGCTGTGTCCGATATAGGTTTCCTCTTTCAGAATACTTTTCACCTGCGCTATCGTCCACGCATAGGCTTTTTCCTCCGGCGCTCCGGCATAGATATTTGCGAAAGTGCCGTATCTCTGGAAATTCAGCCAGCCGGGAGTAGGTACTTTTTCTTCGACCAAAATCCGTGTAATGCTGGCGGCTCCCCGGCCATGAACGGCAAGGTCAAAAATCTTTTCGATAATCCACCTTGTTTCCGGGTCAATCAGAAGATGGCCTTTCTTATCTGGGTCTTTGACATAGCCAAGCGGAGCATAGGCTCCATAGTGTGCGCCATTTGCGAACCGTGTCCGCATGGCCGCTTTTACCTTTTTGCTGGTCTGGCGGGCGTGCATTTCATTCAGAATGTTGAGGAATGGGGCAAGCTCATTCTCTCCGTTGATGGTGTCCACATTGTCATTGACAGCGATATAGCGGACGCCTTTGCTGGGAAAGTAGATTTCCGTGTACTGGCCGGTCAGAATGTAGTTTCTGCCTAAGCGGGATAAATCCTTCGTAACAACGCAGTTGATTTTCCCGTCCTCAATGTCATCAATCATTCTCTGAAAATCCGGCCTGTCAAAGTTCGTTCCAGACCATCCATCGTCGATATATTCATCTATGACATTCAGGCCATGCTCGGCGGCATATTGCCGGAGCATCATGCGTTGTGTCTGAATACTCCCGCTTTCTCCTTGCAGTTCATCGTCCCGGCTCAATCTCATATAAAGCGCCGTGTTGTAAATCGTAGTATTGTAAGGTTGTTTCACCGTAAAAATCCTCCTTCTAAAGAAACAACCCACGCTTACAATACTTTTGCTCTATGGCAATTATATCATAAGCGTGGGCGTGTTATCAATGATGGGCTATCAGGTTGAAGCGGCTTTTTCTGCGGTATGCCGCACCACATCTACAATCAGATCACCGAGGGGCTTCCCGCCTGCGGCGAAGTGTTCGGAGATTTTTATACGGTTGTTCCCACATACAAAATACTGCGTGCCGTTCTCTGCTTGTATAACCTGCCCTGTTCGGGGTGTAAAAATATCGCTTTCACTTTTTGCCATCCAGTGTCCTCCATATTCAGTTTTCAAGGTACAATGCCGCACAGAGGCGGCGAAAATTTCTGCTTATATCTATCACCTTTCCTTTACCGTGTGCCGCTGCTGACGTTTCAGTTCCGCCAGTATATCCGGCGGGATACGGTCAACCAGCCGCTGTAAATTGTCCAGTTCGCTTTTCAGCTTTGCCCGTTCCATCGTATCTTTCATCTTTCCTTTTTCGCTGGCCTTTGCCCTTGCTTCCAACTTCTCATTCTCCGCCAGCAGGTCATTGATTGTGACCTTGTACTTTTTCAACTGCCCGGAGAAATTCTCCATCTGCGGGAACCACTTTTTCAGCATGGAGAGGGCTTCCTCTTTTTTCTTTCCGGCGTTCAGCGGGTTAATGCCGTCCAGTGTGGCTTCAATGGCTCTTGCCTGCCGGGAGAGGGAAACCGCCTGTTTGAAAAGCCGGGTGGGGATATGCTTCCGGCCTGTCTTGCTGGCGCTTTCCCCACGCTCCAAGTCGGGATATTTCTCCACCATGTAGGCGTGAAAATCATCCTGCCACTTCGTCAGGTTTGCCCGGTTGCCGATAATCTCCTTAGCGCACAGGCGGTTGTCCTTTGTCAGCGGAACAAAGGTCAAATGCAGGTGGGGCGTTTTCTCGTCCATGTGTACCACCGCCGACACGATATTTTCCCGTCCTACCCGGCCAATGAGGAAGTCCGCCGCCCTCTGGAAAAACGCCTGTATCTCCTTTGGGGATTTCCCCTTGAAAAACTCCGGGCTGGCGGTTATCAGCGTATCGACAAACCGTGTGCTGTCCTTGCGGGTTCGGCACCCGGCCTGCTCAATCCGGCTCTGAATGAAGTGGTAATAGCGTCCCTCCGGCTTGACGATATGAAAGTTGTACTTGCTCCGGCTTGTGTCAATGTCGGGGTTGCTGGCGTATTGTTCTTTCTGTCTTTCGTGATGGGCTTCCAGCGGCCTTGCCGGGTTGCCCTTGTGCTTCTCAAACCGCAAAATTGCGTGTTGTGCCATTCTGCTCCTTTCCCCATTCCTTTCCTATCCGGGGTTTTCCACAGGGAAAATCCCGCAGAAATTAGCTCGGATAGGATTGGAATGGATAGAATATAAATAAATCTTTTTAATCTTTGTATTTCTATATACCGTCCGGTTTTCGTACTTCCGGGGAGTGATTTCCTCACTTCATAAGTACGGTTTTCAGCCCTCCGGCGTACCAGAACCGGATTTCTTGAAGTCGGTGTTTGGAACCGCTTCATAGGATTTTGGGAAAATGCGGTTGGGTTTTCCACAGCCCTGCTTCTGGATCTCCACCAGCCCGGCGTATTGCAGTTCCCGCAGGGTGTTTACCGCTTTCTGCCGCCCACAGTGGAGCAGGTCAACCACCTCGCAGATGGGATAGTACAGATAAATCCGTCCGCAGTCATCCGCCCACCCATTCTTGCGGGATAACTCTGTCCGGCGCAGGATAAAGGCGTACAGAACCTTTGCCTCGTTAGACAGGGGCTTGAATGTGGGGGCTTCAAAGAGGAAATTCGGGAGCCGGGTGAAGCTGAACGCCTTTTCCGGCTGATGGATATAGATGGTATTTGTCATAGTTCGTTTTGTGGACGGTTAGAAGCCCGTTTTCCGGGGCGGGCGATACTTTATACCACCTGCCCCGGTTTGGGGCTTGCAAAGCCTGATAAATCAAGGCTTTTTTCGCTCCTAACTGTCCACAGCAGACCTCCTTTTCCGTTCACTTTCTGTTTTCTGCCGCCTGT
>OMBN01000531.1_pt1 | contig 24394 bp, 30 predicted proteins | sample 1644891 | NCBI WGS metagenome assembly OMBN01 (sample SAMEA103958144, study PRJEB25191) | human gut metagenome | reverse complement strand
CAGGTTCTAGTGTCCACTCCGGACGTGCGGGTTCAAGTCCCGCCTCGCGCACCAAGATCCCGCATAGGAGAGTATGCGGGATCTTATTTATTTCTGCCCCCAAAAGCTGCTCGGCCAGCGGGGGGAGAGGATCCATAAGAGGGAAGATGTGATGCGCTGCCGGTGCAGCGATCCTGAACATTTCACACACCGCCGCGAACGTTGATGTTCGCGGCGGTTTTTTTATGGTTTGGGAAAATAAAACGAGAGTCCCGGCGGCTTTGGGGCTGCGGGGATACTCGTTTTTTTGCACGGGTATGGCGGATCGACGAGAATAGTAAAACTTTTCTTCAAAAGTATGGAGGCAGCATAACAAAATTCTGTAGCGTTTGCTACAATAAAAGTAGGCTATTGGTGACCAAAGTCCAGGGGCTTTGGGTAAGGTGATTTCTCGTCTGTGCGGGCCAGGAGGTAGTCGGTGCTGGTGTGGTAGAAGTCGGCCAGCTTGATCAGAACGTCGGTGGGAATGTCACGTTTGCCCATTTCGTAGTGGGAATAGCAGACCTGTGAGCACTGCAGGTAGGCGGCCAGATCCCGCTGCAGCAGATCGCGGTCCTCCCGCAGATCGCGGATGCGTCTATACATTTTCGTGCGCTCCTTTATGGAAGTTTCACAGAAAAGTATAGAGAAAACATTTTGTTATGTTGAAATATAAAACAAAATGTTATATACTAGGCTTGGCAAACAAAATAAAAACTTGGAGGAGACACAAAAATGGATGAAAAAGTTATAATCAAAAGCGAACAATACAATTTCAAATCATATTGGATTACTGTATTGGTCATTGCGGGCTTATTCCTACTCTTAGCGATTCCTTATATAGATTGGAACAAGCTTCTTCACTATCCCTTTTACCAGTTTATAGAAGACGTATTGACGAATATCTTTTTTGACATTATGTTGATTACACTTATTGTTGGAACAATATGCTATTTCTGGCTTCGTAAAATGCAACTTGTTGTTTCTGACAAACGCGTATATGGTCAGGCCGCATTTGGGCGTCAAGTGGATTTGCCGCTTGACTCTATCACGGCAATCGGTAAAGGAACCATAAAAGGCATTGCGATTACGACTGCATCCGGGGCAATCAAATTCAAGTGTATTAAAAATCGTGATGAAATTTATGATGTTGTCAGTAAACTGTTGGTGGAGCGTCAAACAAGTAAACCGGCATCCAATGAAACTTCGTCTGTTGAGGACTTAAAGAAGTATAAAGAATTGCTTGATACCGGCGTTATCTCACAGGAAGAATTTGACGCAAAGAAAAAACAGCTTTTGGGAATGTGATTGCTATGGTTGATATTCCAAAGAAGTATAATCAGGACATACAAAAAATAGTCGATTGGCATTTGTCTGCCTATATGCCAAGTGTTGAATTTAATATAATGCTAAAGCGCATTTTGGAACATTTCTTTACAAGAAATATGGTAGACGGTGTTGCGCAACTAGAAGAAAAAGAACTTTACTATCTTAAAGAATGTGCGTCAGATGCTATCAACTATGCAGATGAATGTGGCATAGATATAGATACCCTTCGGAGCATTGCTGACTGGGCACAAAAAGAACGCGAAAAGCATAGCGTATAGTTAAAAATTCAAGTCATACATTTGACAGAAAGAAAATGGCTTTTCTAATATCTGTTAAATGTATGACTTGTTTTATCCCTTTTCCAAAAGGTCAATATACTTATAAACGGTTGTCCGGCTCAAATTACACACCCTTGCGAACTCGCTGATATTCAGCTGCTTCCCCTTATACGCCGGATAATGCCGCAGAAACGATGCAGGAATATCATCGCTGGTCAGGTGCGGTCTGCCGATCTGCTTGCCCTTGGCTCTGGCATTTGCCATTCCGGAGCGCACCCTTGCGCGTATCATTGCCAGCTCCAACTGGCTGAACACGCCTGCCATTTGCAAAAATGCCTCTGTCATCGGGTCTGCGTGTCCTCTGCGGCAGTCCATTGTGATACTACCGACAATGACAAGACACAGGTGCTTCCGGCTGATGGTCTCGATGATTTCACAGAGCTGCTTGGTCGAGCGGGCAAGGCGGGAGACCTCTAACGTGATGATGGTATCACCCGCCTGTGCCTGTTCCAGAAGCAAGGACAGCTGTTCCTTGACCGCCGCGTCGCCGTGTTCATATTCCAGATATACGGTTTCCGCACCTGCCTGTTTCAGCTCCCGCACCTGTCTGTCAATGTCCTGTTTGCTCTCGTTGGTGGAGCATCTGGCATAGCCTGCTTTCATCGCTGCGCCTCATAGCTGCCGGGCTGTTCCAGAAGCACGTCCAGCATAAACCGTGCGCCGAACCGAATGCCCTGATAATAAGCGTCCTGCTGTTCCAGATTTTCGCGCTCGGCCAAATCGCGGTCATAGGCTTCCCACACCTTTTTCTGTCTCTTGGAGGCGTTCTGCCGCAGCACATCCATCTGGGCGCTGATGCGGCGGCTTACAACGTCATAGTCGCTGTTTCGCTCATAGCGATGCTCACACGGGCTGAACGCCCCGTTCCACAATTCATCGAATATCAACATATCTCTCTGTCCTTTCTGCTCCACGGGCATTTCCTGCCCGCGGAGCTTATTCTTAATTTTAGCAGCTGACTGTGAAGCGGCGGCTGCTGACGGCTTTGGTGAAGTCTTTATAGAGGTCGGCATACAGGCGCTTGAAGGTGGTGGTGTCGAACCGATTGCTGATGATGTTGGTGTAGCGGAGAATGTAAGCGCCTGCGTTCAATTCCTCGGTGTCCAGCCGCAGCATTTCTTCTTTCAGCGCGTCGCGGATGGCGTCTGCCTTGGCTTTGGCCTTGCTTGCCAGCTCGTCGTAATTGTTCATGGTTTCAATCAGGCTCACGATTTCATTCTTGCTCATTTTGTTTTTCTCCTTTTGGATTGTAATTTGTTTGGTGGGTATCTCTATCAACTGTCATTAGTATAGCACGATAATTCGTGCAAATCTATTGACAGATTGCACGATATTTAGTGCTGTTTCTTGTTGAATTTTTGCACTTGATTTCGTGCAATTCGCAGCTTATAATATAGATAATGGAAAAGGAGGCTCAAATTATGCCGCTCCAATATAAGGTAAACATTCTGAATGCACTGAAAGAGAAAGGCTACAACACAAACAGAATTCGGACAGAGGGGATATTAAGCCAATCCACGCTTCAAAAGCTGCGAGAGGGAAAAGGTCTGTCTTGGGAGAACATTGAACGTATCTGCGGACTGTTGGAATGTCAGCCCGGAGACCTGATTGAATACGTCCAAGAAAACAACTGATTACCTATACACTTTCCTGCCTGCTCCAAGAGCCAAAAATCAGCCGGATACACGGCAAATTCTGTTCAGCAAATGTGCAGCGCCCTTTTGCGGACAGGGGGTGTATTTCAGGAGAAATCTTTTTTGCTGCCCTGACCTCTTTGGGCGTGGCTGGATAATTTTGAAATGGGCTTCTGGATTTCAAACACGGCTGCGGAAAAAGAAAAAAGCGGTTTTTAAGTTGAACATTTAACAGATAATAGTGAATTTCTATACTTTTCTGTTAATTGTCTGACTTAAAAACCGCATTCTGTTTATTTGAAGTTCTTGAATATCTCTTTCATCGCTTCGTCCACTGTTGTTTTGATGCAGGACTGAATGACGGAGAAAATCATCTATTCAAGCTGCGTTTGTTGCTTCTTTTTCTTGCGCTTCTCCTGCGCTGTGTTGTCAATTTTCATTTCTTCACCTCCACTTTCGCAGTGAGGTGTATGTTGGAACGCTGGCTGTCGTTCTAGCGCTGCTCTTGGACGTTCTGCCGCATCTTCTTCCGCATTGCGGCTAAAATCTCTGTTGGGGTATAGCCGTCCTGATACATCGTTGGATAGTATTCCGGCACATTCTTTTCTAACATCGTGTTTTCTCCTTTTTCCTATATTAAAAGCGGACTGGGCAAATCAATCTGATTTGCCCAAATCCACGTTCATAGCTTCCAATGCCCAGTCTATTATTTGTCCATACATCGGGTTGAAAAACGCGCTAAAAATCAACAGTGGGTGCTTTCTTGCCACGCCTCCATAATCCATACGCATCTGGACAATGGATTCACTTGACGGCCATCCTTGCTGAATACGCTCCCAATGCTCTGACCACGCACGTTTATAGGTTATCTCATCCGTGTCCTTGTGATATCCTCCAAATGCAAAATAATAGAGATAGTCAAATCCACGGCAAATCAAACTTGCCGCTTCCAGACACAAAAGATAGTTGGAAATGGTCTGGCGGGACAGTGTATGCCCATCGGCCCGCAAGTATTCTTCCATTTGCGCAGACGGCAGCTGCTGAAATTCATCGTCGCATAGCAGATAATAGGTAAAAAAGGCCAGCTTCGTGAAATCTGTTTGTGGGGAAAAGCCGAGGTCCAGTATGCAATAGACCTTGAACGGATTTCCGATTTCTGTAATCGCAAATTTTTGCCCTGTCCCACGGCCTGTTGTGGTATATTTGACTTCCCAACGTTCAAATCTGCGCACGATACCTTGCCTGTCCCGCGTATGAAGCAGCGCGGATAACTCAGCATAAGAATAGGTTCTACATTCCAGCATAATCTTCTCCCATTTTTAAGTCAGACATTTACCACATAATATCTCATTATTTCTATATTCTGTTAAATGTCTGACTTGAATTTCCTTTACGCGCTCTGCTTCATAGCTTCCTGCTTTTTCAGGAAGTCAGAGGCAGAAAGAACCATATGCTCACCGGTCAGATAGAACAGCGGTTCTTTGCGGTAAAGTGGGAACTGTGCAACGAACCAATTCCGCACAATACTGTATCCGTTTGTCTGAATACCGGAAGCGTAGGTTTTTAGGAAGTCATACTGCCTGCGATACTCTGTGCTGTTGGGAAGCGCGGAAATGAACTGCTCCATCTTTTCATAGGTCAGGTTCTTATAGGGATTGCAGGCAGATACATCGCCCTGCTTGCTGGTGTAGCGGGTTGGGGTGCGGTGCGTGCGTTTGACAATCCGCATATCCGGGAAATCCGCACACAGTTTCCGGATGGTCTTGTATGCATCGCTTTTAGGGTTGGACATTGCCTGCTCAAAGGCGGCAGTAATGGTAATGGTCTGGGAAGCAAAATCAATCTTATAATCCTTACGCATTTTCCTGCCCTCCCTGCATCAAAGTCCAACGGCTGTGGGCAACGCTGAAATGGGCGTTTTTTCTGCTTGAAGCATTTCTGCCATTTCCTGCTCCACAATCGCTTTCTCTTTGTATGTGGGATAGGCATTCAAAAACCATTTCTTTGTCAGGGCATATTCACTGCCCTTGATTTTGGCAATGTGCCGGACGACCTCATACTTCCTGATTTCGGCCTCGCTGTTGGCCTGCGTCTTGATATAATCGGTCATTGCTTGGAAGGTCAGCCCTTTGTAGGTCTGCTTGCCGTTCTTCTTATTGATTTTCTTTTCCGCAACATGGAAGCTTGGATGCTCGGACAGCATCCGCTGCAAGACCTTACATTCGGGACTTTCCGGATTGCGGGCTTTTCTAAGCGTCGTCGCACTTGCGACAATAGAGGACTTGGTAAAATCGAGCGCAAACAAATTTTTCGTATTCATAAGAATACCTCCTTTTAAATTTGGTCAATAATGACTCCTGACTATATTGACCCTTTCCGATATTGTGCTCTCCTTATACGCATCACGCTCCTTTGTTTCTGAACTTTATGGCCGTATTATAAAACAGCCGCTCTCCCATATAACGGTAGAGTGGTCGAAGTTTTCATATTCTCTTTTGCTCTTGGATGATGAAAAGATGATGCAGGATGCGGAAAGATGCCCTGACTTGCTGTTGGATGATAGAAGATGTGAAAAGTTGTCCGAAAATGCTCGAACATCTTGTTTCCTGAACAGGTCATATGATATAATATCAACAAATAGAGGGCAGGGTGTTCGATGCTGCGGACAGGAACATCCAGATTCCAAAAACGCCGATGTTTTCAAGCGATGGGGGTACGTCTAGGGGGCCTTGCCCCCCTGACGCCTCCTTTTAAGCAGGGTGTCCGGAGTTCGAATCTCCGGCGGGTCACCACGTCGTCGCGGACTGCACTGGTTCGCGACGGCTTTTTTTATTCAAAAAGCCATCTCTCACCTGTTCCGTCGCTTCTCCTTTCCAAAATGCAAACATTTCATTGGTTTGCATTTTGGTTTTTCTTCCAATGCTTGAAAACAGTCGGACACCCTGCCTTTTTGTCCATTTTACGAAAGGCAGAGTGTCTATTTTTGATGTCCAAAAAACAATTATTTAGACAGTCGAACAACCAGACTGTCGCAGAGATTTTTGAACGCTTCGTCGCGTCGCAAACCGCAAAAGGGGTCAGCAATAAGACCATTCGGAACTATCATTCCCATCTTCATTCGCTCAAAAAGCACTTGGATTTCTCCGCCCCGCTCGCTACACTCACAAAAGAGGATTTAGACAATATGGTCATTTCCATGCGTCAGAGCGGGCTGGCGCACAACTCCATCAGCAGTTATCTGCGCGTGTTCCGCACATTCCTGAACTGGGCGAGAAAAGCAGGCTACACGGAGTTGGAGATGGCAAATTACAAGGACAAGGAAACCGTGAAAGAAACCTACACGGACGCAGAATTGATGCTCCTGCTACAAAAGCCAGCCCGCAGCTGTGATTTCTGCGAATACCGCAACTGGGTCATTATCAATTTTCTTGTGAATTGCGGTTGTCGAGCGGGTACAATCCGGAACATTCAAAACCGCGATGTGGATTTTGAACGCAAGCAGGTCATTTTCCGTCATACCAAAACCGGAAAGATTCAGACGATTCCGCTCTGTTCTATGCTGGTCAGCATTTTAAGCGATTATGCGGCGACGCGGGGCGGAGAACCATCCGACTATCTGTTTTGTAGCGTCTATGGGACAATGCTGTCAGAGAACGCCTTGAAGCTGGCAATCGCAGATTATAACCACAAGCGCGGTGTTCTGAAAACAAGTATTCATATGTTCCGTCATACATTTGCCCGGAAATATCTGATGGACTGCGGCGGCGATGCTTTTACACTTCAACATCTGCTCGGACATTCCACGCTCCAAATGACAAAGCATTATTGCGCAATCTTTGACAGCGACATTGCCGGGAATTTTGATTTACGTTCCCCGCTTGCACAACTCTGTAAGCCCCGCGAACGGATGCGCAGACAAGTATAGCCCATCATCTTCTATCATCTTTACACATCCAAAAGCAACAATGAACAAATGGGAAGATGTTCCTACATCTTCCCATCATCTTTATACAACTCGGATAATTCCTGAATGAATGCCCGCATTTCGTGGACTATGGCTTGCGGGAACAGGATTTTCATATCTGCCCCAAAGCCTGCTGCCCACGCATAAAACGGCTTGCTGATTTGGACTGGAACAGAAACGGTGAAATCATCTTCTCCATCTGGAATGAGCATCGTGTCTTTTCCAAACTGCTCCAAAATCACATCTGCCAAGTGGTTGGCGCAGCGGAGCTTTACTGTCGTTTCCGTTCCGGTGAACATATTAAATACCTCGGCTTGATGGGCGTTCAGGTCGATGCGATTGAACGCTTCTGCGCCCTCTCTTGGCGCTGGGTAGACAGTAATATGCTCCATACGGTCAACGCGGAAATGGCGGAACTTCTCTCCGTCGTAGGCATAGAGATAGTAATTGCCGTCGTTCCAGAGAAGCCCAAAAGGACTGACAACATAGGCTTCATTGTTGTGTGAATACCACTTTTTCTTTTCGCGGTCATAGTGGAAATACTTGAAGCGCACTTTGCGGTTGGTCTGAATGGCAATATGGAGGTTGTCTGCATCCTTTACCACGCTGTCATTCATACTGCGGATGCGGCCTGCGACGAACGACCGGCGGTTTAAGGTCGCGCCCGTATTGCGGTCGGTCAGGCTCAAGACCTTTGCTGTAATCCTGTTGGCGACGTTCTGCGTGATGAATTTGGAGGACTGGATGCTGTCAACAATCAGCCGCAGCTCATACGGCTCAAATCCGTCTGTTTTCATCCAGTAGCCGCGCGTGCGGTGGTCATAGGCAATTTCAATGCCGTCCAAGGCATTCAGAACGTCCTTGTCGCGGTAGAATGACTTGATTTCAAGCTCATAGCCGTGGTTGCGGTAATTGGTCAGAATGTCCGCCACAGCGACGGTGTGCCCCTTGCTGGTGTTATGAAACAGGTAGTTGTATAGGACGGCAATGCGGTCAAACGGCTGTCCGGGCATAGCCTAGCCCTCATTCCGGCTCTTGGATGCGGGATACGCCTGCTTTTCATCCGTTCGCCCCAAGAGATAATCGGTGCTGGTGTGGTAGTAATCAGCCAGCTTTATCAAAACGTCTGTTGGAATGTCGCGCTTGCCCATCTCATAGTGGGAATAGCAGACCTGTGAACATTGCAGATACTCAGCCAAGTCCCGTTGCAGCAGGTCGCTGTCCTCACGCAAGTCGCGGATGCGTCTATACATTTTCCCGTGCTCCTTTGTGGAAGTTTCACAGAAAAGTATAGAGAAAACAGTTTGTTATATTGAAATATAAAACAAAATGTTATATACTAGATTTGGCAAATAAAAACTTGGAGGAGACACAAAAATGGATGAAAAAGTTATAATCAAAAGCGAACAATACAATTTCAAATCATATTGGATTACTGTATTGGTCATTGCGGGCTTATTCCTACTCTTAGCGATTCCTTATATAGATTGGAACAAGCTTCTTCACTATCCCTTTTACCAGTTTATAGAAGACGTATTGACGAATATCTTTTTTGACATTATGTTGATTACACTTATTGTTGGAACAATATGCTATTTCTGGCTTCGTAAAATGCAACTTGTTGTTTCTGACAAACGCGTATATGGTCAGGCCGCATTTGGGCGTCAAGTGGATTTGCCGCTTGACTCTATCACGGCAATCGGTAAAGGAACCATAAAAGGCATTGCGATTACGACTGCATCCGGGGCAATCAAATTCAAGTGTATTAAAAATCGTGATGAAATTTATGATGTTGTCAGTAAACTGTTGATGGAGCGTCAAACGAGTAAACCGGTATCCAACGAAGCTTCGTCTGTCGAGGACTTAAAGAAATATAAAGAATTGCTTGATACCGGCGTTATCTCACAGGAAGAATTCGACGCAAAGAAAAAGCAGCTTTTGGGGGTATGAGCATGACTAGAGCGGAAGCATTTCAGGAACTGAAAGAGAAGCTGCAAGCAAAGGGTTCTGGCAATCTCTTCGATTTTCATTGGAGGCGGCTGGAAGAGTATGTGAGGCGCTATGATACAGCCGGTGAATCGGAGAAGAAACTGCTGGAGGCAGATTTTGATGTTTCCTATAAAAAGATTCTGGAGATGCTGAACGAAGCATGAAACATGCCGCGGGAGCCGGAATGGCTCCCGCGGCTTTTTTCAGGTATCTGGCGGTTTGGGGGTGAATTTGCGGTGGAGGCGGTGGGTGGTGGGGGTGAGGGGGCCGCGGGAGATGGCGGCGGGGCCGAATTTGCCGCGGAGCTGGTCGACGGCCTGGTCGAGCTTGCGGGCGCGGTCGCGCTTTTCGTCGGGGAAGAGGGAGAGCTGCTGGGTCTGGCCGTCGGTGAGGTCACTGAGGGTGACGCCGAGCAGGCGGAGGGGGCGGCCGTCCCAGAATTCGGCGAAGAGGGATTTGGCGCAGGCATAGAGCTCCTGCGTGACGTCGCTGGGCTCGGGGAGGCGGCGCTGGTGGGAGCGGTTTTTGAAGTCACTGCCGCGGATGGTGACGGTGAGGCAGAGGCAGCGGCGGCCGTCGGCGCGCAGGCGGGCGGCGACACTGTCGCACAGGGCGAGCAGGACCTGATTGGCCTGCGGGATGGTGGTGACGTCCTGCTCGAGGGTGGTGGAGTTGCCGTAGCATTTGACGGCCTCGGGCTCGGCGAGGACGGGGGAGGGGTCGACGCCGCAGGCGTAGTCGTGCAGGAGGGCGGCGGTGCGGACGCCGGTGAGCTTCTGCAGGTAGGCGAGGTCCGTCCGGGCCAGATCGCCGATCGTGCGGATGCGGGCGGCAGTGAGCTTTTCGGCAAGGGCACGGCCGACGGAGAGCAGGTCGCCGACGGGCAGCGGCCAGAGCTTCTGCGGGATCTCGGCGGGAAAAAGGGTATGGACCTTATCGGGCTTTTCAAAGTCGCTGGCCATTTTGGCCAGGAGCTTGTTTTCGGAGATGCCGACGTTGACGGTGAAGCCGAGCTCGGAGAAAATGGCATCCTTGATCTGGTGGGCGACGGCGAGAGGGTCGGGGTAGAGCAGGTGGGTGCCGGTCATGTCGAGGAAGCATTCGTCAATCGAGACCTGCTCCACCACGGGGGCGAAGCGGCGGCAGATGGCGATGAAGGCGCGGGAATTGCGCGTATAGAGGGCGAAATCCGGCGGGGCGAGGACGAGCTGCGGGCATTTGCGCAGCGCCATGCCGACCGGCTCGCCGGTGGTGACGCCGAATTTTTTCGCGGGGATGGACTTGGCGAGGATGATGCCGGTGCGCTTGTCCCGGTCGCCGCCGATGGCGGAGGGGATGGCGCGCAGGTCCGGCTCGCCTGCGGCGACGCGGCGCGCCGCCTCCCAGGACAGAAAGGCACTGTTGACGTCTACGTGAAAGATCAGCCGCTGCTGCATCCGGCTCCCTCCTTTGGTTTCAGATATGTCCGAAGTTCATGGTTCCGGAAACAGTATAACACAAATTGCGGAAATATGCGAACAAAATTTCGTAAATTTTATCGGGTACGGTAATGGCCGGTGTGGCACTGGAGGGTGCGGAAGCCGGTGTGGGTCAGGCCGAGGAGGGCGTCCATCTCGCGGGCGGCGTTTTCGTAGCGGCCGCGGGTGTGGTGGACGAGGAGATAATCGGCCTCGCGGATGCGGCCGGCGGCCTGCATGCAGAAGCTGCGGACCGGCGCGGCCAGGGCGAAGACCCAGATGGGGGCACAGATGGTCACGTGGTCATAGGCGGCAAGGTCGAGCGCGACCGGCTCGATGGGCATGGGCCAGCGGTGCATCCCGTAGCGGCCGCACCACCAGAAGCCGAGCGTGCCCGCGGTCCGCTCGGCGGCGCGGATCTCATAGACGGCCGCGCCGGTCCGGTCGGCCTCGGCGAGGGCCTGCTTTCTGACGTAGCCCATGCGGGAGAAGCAGACGACCAGGCGGCGGGGATCGGCGCCGATGTGCGGGTAGTCGGCGGGGTCGACGCGGAAGGACTCCTGCTGCAGGAAGATCCAGGCGGCATAGCCGGTCGCGGCCTGGCACAGGCCGAAGAGGAAATAGAGCATGGACATGAAATTCAGGGGGAAGATGTAAAACTGGATGCAGATCCAGAGCATCAGCGTCACGCCGAAGACGCCGCCGAGCACGACACCTGCTTTCTTTTTCGCGAGGAGCAGGCAGGCGGCGGTCAGGTTGCTCAGGCCGTTGACGATCAGCAGCGCGCAGCCGGAGAAGATGAAGTTCTGAAAAAGGACGCCGGCAAAGGGCAGGACCTGAAAATACGGCAGCATGGCGTCCATGCCCAGCGCGCGGCCGCTGGGGTCGATCAGCATGGCGGCCGCGCCGGCCACGGCGCCGAGGCCGATGAAGAACGTCCAGAAGATCAGAAGCTTCCGGGCGGTTTGAAATCTGGAATGGGACATGGGGAGACCTCCGGGAAAAGTTATTTTGTATGCGCTTTTGCGGTATTGAGCGATGCGATCAGCATCACGCGGATGCGGGTACAGGCGGAATCGAGGGATTGGTATTCGGCTTCTGAAATGTAATTCGTCCGGAAAAGCAGCTCCAGCCAATAGCCGGTCTCGTTGGCTTCTTTCAGCGCGATCTGGAGCTTGGAAATAAAGTCTGCTCTGCTGTTGGCGTACTGCGCCTCGCGGATATTTGCGCCGATGGACGTGCCGCTGCGGCCGATCTGGTTGGAAATGATGGATTCCCGCTGCGATTTCAGGTGCTTGACCAGGTGGATGATGGAGACGGCGAAGTCCATGGACTGGGGGAGGAGTTTGGGTTCGGGCATGAGAGAACCTCCTTTTTGATAGTGAAGGTTTGCGCGGGGCGCAAAGTGAAGGTTGGCGGAGCCAAGTGAAGGGGCGGCGGAGCCGCCGTGAAGGATCGCGCGGAGCGCGATGTGAGGGGAAGCGTGCTGCTCACGCCCGCAGGCGCTTCACTGCGAAGCAGCTTCACGACGCGAAGCGGCGCTTCACGTGCCGCCAGGCACGCTTCACTCGAAAAAAACGTGCTTTTGTCCGGGGACAAAAGCACGTTTTTTCGTGGTGCCGGTGGCGGGGGTCGAACCCGCACGGTTGTTATGCCGAGGGATTTTAAGTCCCTTGTGTCTGCCATTCCACCACACCGGCGGATAGGGATATTTTAGCACCGAATGGGCGGTGCGTCAAGGAGGAATCCGGGCGGCGGGAGGCGATGGGAAATAGCAGAGAAATAAAAAATTTCGTCGATAGTTTGGTTGTTCTGCCATCTTGAAAAATTGGAACAAATGTTTTAATATACAGTTACTGCCTCGAACGCAAGAACCTGGTTGAACGGAACGGAAGGATGGGAGTGGATGCAGGATGCCGGAAAATCCGAAAGGGAAGACCGAGACGCACCGACGGGCGCGGGAGATGGACGAGACCATCTTACGCCTGTTTCAGGTGCTGAGCCGGGAAGAAAAGCAGCAATTTCTTACTTTTTTTGAAAACGCTCCAGAAAGGCGATCATCGCCTGCTTCAGATCGTCGTCAGCATGGGAAAGAAGCTCCCTGAGCTGCGCGTCGAGCGGATCCTCCTCACCGGGCACGGGCTCGGTGGGGAGCTTTTTTTCGTCGGTCGTGCCGCGCAGGTAGGCGGGCGTGGTGCCGAGGGCGGAAGCGACGATGGAAAGCTGCTCGTCGTTCGGCTCGGATTTGCCGGCCTTCCAGTCCTGACAGATGGTGGGGGTCCGGCCGAGACGGCGGGCAATCGAGGCTTTGGTGACGCCGGTCTCGCGGATCAGGGCTTCAAATCTGGTATAAACGAACAAATCAGCCACCTCACTTTTGTGCAGAATGTGGAATCGAACGAATATGCGACATACTCCCCTTGACAATCGCACGAAAATGAGATACACTCAACGTGCAGATGCGGGAGCGAAAGCCGCCGCAGCGGGAAGTTCAGATACAATAATTGTATCCGCTGCGGCGCTTTTTGTCAACCTTGAATCGCATAAAAATATGATGGAGGAAGCTGGTATGGAGGTGGTCTGCGGCTGCTGCCGTTGGTGCAGGGAGCCGGTCCGCAGGTCGGAAGGGCGGTATGCGGCGGCGGACGGCGCGGTGGTGCACGAGGAGTGCATGGAGGAATTCCTGCTGGAGGCGCTGGGGCTGCGGCGGCTGGCGGCGCAGGCCGGATACCGGTACGAGAGAGGAGAGGATACGGATGCGTAAGGAAGAAAGCGGCGTGCTGCCGGTCTGGTGCCCGTTTTATCGGGAGGACAGCGGGAAGAGCATTTTCTGCGAGGGGATCACGGATGAGAGCTTTCTGCGGCTGACGTTTGTGTCGGCCCGGGCGAAGCGGCAGCAGATGGAGATCTTCTGCCGGACGAAGCACTGCGAAAAGTGCGAGCTCTATGGGGCGATCAACGCGAGGTATGCGGATGCGTGAGGAAAAGGGCGCAAGAAAGCGGGCGGACCCCATTGGAAAGGCCTCCGGGAATCTGGAAAAGGCGCTGGAGACGATGTCCCGCCGGCTGCTCACGCAGATCAAGGAGGGCGAGACGCCGGGCAAGGAGCTCGGGGAGCTGGCGAAGGTGATGAAGCAGGCCGTGGAGATCCGGCAGGAGCTGCAGGGCGAAGGGGCCGGGCAGGAGCGCGGCGTGCGGGTCGTCTTTGCGGGGCAGGCGGAGGAGTTTTCGGAATGACGGAGCTGCGGATGGATGCGCCGAACGAGAAGCAGCGGCGGTTTCTGCTGGACCGGCACCGGCACATCGCCTATGGCGGGGCCAGAGGCGGCGGAAAGAGCTGGGCCGTGCGGACGAAGGCAAAGCTGCTGGCGCTGCGGTACGCGGGGATCAAGCTGCTGATCGTGCGGCGGACGCTGCGGGAGCTGCAGAACAACCACATCGATCCGCTCCGGCAGGAGCTGGCGGGCGTGGCGAAGTATAAGGCGGCGGACAAGCGGTTCGAGTTTCCGAACGGGTCGGTCCTGACCTTCGGCTACTGCGCGTGCGACGGGGATCTGGGACAGTATCAGGGTGCGGAGTACGACGTGGTGTTCCTCGACGAGGCGGGGCAGCTGCAGAAGGCGTGGATCGACGCGATCAACGCCTGCGTGCGCGGGACGAACGGATTTCCGAAGCGGACGTATTACACGCTGAACCCCGGCGGGCCGAGCCACGGGTATTTTAAGCGGCTGTTCATCGACCGGCGGTTTGAGCCGGGGGAGCGGGAAGACGCCTACAGCTTCGTGCAGGCGTTGGTGACGGACAACCGGGTCTTGCTCGAGCGGCAGCCGGACTATCTGCAGCAGCTCGAGACGCTGCCGCCGAAGCTGCGCGAGGCGTGGCTGCACGGGTCGTGGGATGTGTACGAGGGGCAGTTTTTTGAGGACTTCCGGGACGTGCCGGAGCACTACCGGGACCGGCGGTGGACGCATGTCATTGAGCCGTTCGCGCCGGACAAGGGGTGGACGGTCTGCCGGAGCTATGACTTCGGGTATGGAAAGCCGTTTTCCTGCGCGTGGTGGGCGGTCGACTATGACGGGGTCCTCTACCGGATCCTGGAGCTCTACGGCTGCACGCGGACGCCGAACGAGGGCGTCAAGTGGACGCCGGACCGGCAGTTTGCCGAGATCCGGCAGATCGAGACGGAGCACCCGTGGCTGAAGGGCCGCGAGATCACGGGTGTGGCGGATCCGGCGATCTGGGACGCGTCGCGCGGGGAGAGCGTGGCACAGACGGCGGCGCGGTACGGCGTGTATTTTTCGCCCGGCGACAATGAGCGGATCGCGGGGTGGATGCAGTGCCATTACCGGCTGCAGTTCGACGAGAACGGGTATCCGCGGATGTATGTGTTCCGGAACTGCAGGGCGTTTATCCGGACGGTGCCGCTGATGCTGTATTCGCAGACGCGGCCGGAGGATCTAGACACGGCGCTGGAGGACCATGTGTGCGACGAGTGGCGGTATTTCTGCATGTCGCGGCCGGTGCGGCCGATCCGGGGCGGGCAGACGGCGGCGATCTGGTCGGATCCGCTCGACCAACTGAGATAAGGAGGAAGCAATGGAGGTACGGACAACAGGCGTCCCCGTGATCGGGGAGAAGGAGCTCCGGCGGGCGGCGGAGATCCTGCGCCGCTACAAGCAGGGCAGGCAGAATCTCGAGCGGCGCATCATCGCCGACGAGGACTGGTGGAAGCTGCGGCAGTGGCGGCAGTTTGCGGACAAGGGCAATCCGAATGACGACCGGCCGGCGTCCGGGTGGCTGTTCAACGTGATCATGGGCAAGCACGCGGACGCGATTGCGGCCTATCCGGGGCCGAATATCCGTCCGCGGGAGCCGGACGACCGGATGGAGGCGCAGATGCTCTCGTCCATCCTGCCGTGTATTCTGGAGCAGAACGACTTTGAGGAGGTCTACTCCGACACGTGCTGGCAGAAGATGAAGCAGGGCACGGGCGTATGGGGCGTGTACTGGGACCAGGAGAAGCTGGGCGGGCTGGGCGATATCTCGATCCGGCCGGTGAATGTGCTGAATCTGGTCTGGGAGCCGGGCGTGACGGATATCCAGAAGTCGCAGAACGTGTTTTATCTGGAGCTGGAGGACAACGAGACGCTGCTGGCGGCGTATCCGCAGCTGGCGGGGAAGCTCGGCGGCAGCAGCGGGCTGCTGGCAAGGTACCGGACGGACGACGCGGTGGATCTGTCGGAAAAGACGCTGGTGGTGGACTGGTATTACAAAAAGCGCGTGGAGGGCAGGACGGTGCTGCACTACTGCAAGTATGTGGGGCAGACGGTCTTGTACGCGACGGAGAACGATACGTTCGTGCCGTCGGTCACGCGGGAGGAGGTGGACGAGCGGGGCGAACGGAGGCTGGTGCAGGTGCCGGTACGCGGGCCCGCGTGCGAGCGGGGACTGTATGACGACGGGGAGTATCCGTTCATCTTCGACCGGCTGTTCCCCATTGAGGGCTCGATCTGCGGCTACGGGTACATCGACATCGGCAAGGGCGCGCAGGAGCAGATCGACCGGATGGACCAGGCCATCGTGAAAAACACGATCATGTCGGCCACGCCCCGGTGGTTCCGGCGCGCGGACGGCTCGGTCAACGAGCAGGAGTATGCGGACTGGACGAAGCCGTTCGTGCATGTGGACGGGAATCTGGGGCAGGACTCGCTGCAGCAGGTGCAGGTGCGCACGCTGCCGGCGGTGTGCGTGCAGGTGCTGAACAGCAAGATCGAGGAGCTCAAGTGGACGACCGGCAACACGGACGTGACGAACGGGCAGGTCTCGTCGGGCGTGACGGCGGCCTCGGCCATCGCGGCGCTGCAGGAGGCCTCGGGCCGCAGCTCGCGCGCGGCGACGCGGTCGGCCTACCGGGCCTACGCGCGGATGATCCGGATGGTCATCGAGCGCATCCGGCAGTTTTACGATCTGCCGCGGAAATTCCGCATTCTGGGCGCGGGCGGGGCGGAGGAATATGTGTCCTACTGCAATGCGCATCTCAAGGCGCAAAGCCTGGGCGCGGACGGGCTGCTGCGCACGCCGGTCTTTGACGTGACGGTGACGACACAGAAGCACACGGAATACACGAAGCTGGCGCAGAACGAGCTGGCGCTGCAGTTTTTCCAGCTGGGCTTCTTCCGGCCGGGGATGGAGCAGCAGGCGCTCGCGTGCCTCGACATGATGGATTTTGACGGCAAGGAGCAGGTGCTGCAGAAGATCCGGGGCGGGACGCAGGACGCGCTCTGGCAGCGGATGGCGCTGACGCTCGCGCAGCGGTATGAGCCGGAGCTGTTCGCCTCGCTGACAGATTCTGCGCAGGGCATGCGCGCGGACGTGCGGCTGGAGGGTGAGAAGACCCCTGCGCAGGTCCGGCAGGCGAGAAAACGCGCCGCAGAGGCGGCGCAGCCGGAATGATCACGGTACAGCTTTCCGGGACTGCGCTGACGGTGCGCGGGCACGCGGGGTTTTCGCGGTATGGCAGCGATATTGTCTGCGCGGCGGCGTCGATGCTGGTGTTCACGCTGGCGGCGGCGATGGAGGAGGCGGGACTGCAGCGGGCACCGGAGATCGAATCGGCGTGCGGCAGCTTCCGGATCGCGGTGCGCCCGCGGGAAGGCGAGCGGGCGCTGGTGGAGGCGGTGTTCGCCGCCATCGGCGCGGGGTACCGGCTGCTTGCGGCGCGGTATCCGGAATATGTGCGGGTCATGGACGAGGACAGTCCTGAAAATAGCAGGCAGAGACCCGAAGACGGCCCGGAGAACGGGCAGAAGGAGGAGAAGGATGGAGAAACTGGAATGGCTGCAGGCGTTCGCAGAGCCGGAGCAGCCGGAGCAGCCGGAGACCGGCGCGGCGGCACCCACGCCGGAGCAGCAGGAGCGGCTGGCGGCGCTTTCGCCGGAGGGCACGCAGGCGCTGACGCAGGAGCAGCGCGAGGCGGCGATGCGGCAGGGCTATGCGCGGCTGAAGGCGCAGTTTGCCGCGGTGCAGGCGGTCTATCCGCAGGCGGAGCTGAGCCGGGCGCTGGAGGATCCGCGGTTTTTGCGGCTGGTCACGCACGGTGTGGACGCGAAGAGCGCCTATGAGCTGACGCATCTGCGCGAGCTGACGGCGGAGGCGATGGCCTATGGGGCCAGACGGGCGCGCGAGGAGCTGACGGCCGCCATGCAGGCGGGGTATCTGCGCCCGCGCGAGAGCGGCCTGACGCCGGGAGCCGGCGGCGCGTTCGCCGAAAGCCCGGAGCACTGGTCGCGGCAGACGAGAGAGGAACTCAAAACAAGGGCCAGACGGGGCGAGACGATCCGTCTGTGAGGAGGAAAAGGAGAATGGATATGCATCAGGAGATGGATCTGCAGCTGTTTGCCGACGCCGGTACGCTGGTGAATGCGGGCGGCAATTACGTGAACGCTTATACGGGCGAGAAGACTGCTTTCCCGGAGGGCGGCGGCATGACGGCTTCGATGAAGACGTTTTACGACACCGAGCTGCTGGAAAACGCGCGGCCGGAGCTCATCCACACGCAGTTTGCCCGCAAGCAGGTGCTGCCGGCCGGGCGCGGCAAGACCGTGGAGTGGCGCAAGTGGAATACGCTCGAGGATGCGGGCGCGCTGACCGAGGGCGTGATCCCGACGGGGCAGAAGTTCGGCCAGAGCGCGGTGACGCAGGCCGTCACGCAGTACGGCACGTATGTGTCGGTGTCTGACCAGCTGGAGCTGCACGCGATCGACGACGTCATTCTGGGTGCGGCGGAGGAGCTGGGCGCGTCGGCCGGTACGACGCAGGACAAGCTGGTGCGCAACGTGGTCGTGGCCGGTACGAACGTGCAGTACTGCGACAAGGTCGGCACGAACGGCGCGCACACGGCGGTCACGAGCCGCGCGGGTCTTGACACCACGGCGAAGCTGACGCCGGACGAGGTCAACAAGGCCGTCACGCTGCTCAAGAAGCTCAAGGCGCCGAAGATCGACGGCAAGTATGTCGCCATCATCCATCCGTCGGTCGCCTATGACCTGCGCTCGTCGGACGCGTGGGTCGAGGCGCACAAGTACGCGGGGATCACGGAGCTGTTTACCGGCGAGATCGGCGAGCTGCACGGCGTGCGCTTCATCGAGACGACGGAGGCCAAGGTCTTCAACGGCGAGGGCTGCCCGGTCAAGACCGCGGCGGACGAGTCCAATGGCACGCCCGCGGAGTATTACAGCGTGTACGCGACGCTGTTTCTCGGCAAGGACGCCTACGGCATGATCGACCCGGAGGGCGGCAACATGGAGATGATCATCAAGGACAAGGGCCAGGTCGGCGGACCGCTCAACCAGTTCTCGACGCTGGGCTACAAGTTCTCCAGCGCGGCGAAGATCCTGTATCAGGACCGCATGGTGCGCGTGGAGAGCTGCGGCGCGTATTCCGCGGAGGACGAGGCGAACTGAGGCAGATGCTCCCGGACCGGCAGGCCGGTCCGGGAGCGGGCAGAAGAAAGGAGCAAGGCATGGAACACGCATTTGCAGAGATGAAGAGCATCACGCTGCCGCGCGCGGGCGGCACGGAGCAGCAGTCGGAGTTCGTCTGCGTGAACGGACGGACGTTTCAGGTGCCGCGCGGAAAGGCGGTCGAGGTGCCGGAGCCGGTCTATGAGGTGCTGGAAAACGCCAGACGGCAGCTCGAGGCGGCGCAGAGGATCGAAGATGCGATGGCCGCGGGCTGAGAAGTCCGGCGCTGGAAGGAGGGGATGCGCATGACCATCCGGGAGGCGATCGAGCTGGTCGACCGGCTGAAGCCGAACCAGTACGGCAGCGCGGACAAGCTGCGGTGGCTGTCGGAGCTGGACGGGGCGGTCTGGCATGAGATCTGGTCGGCGCATGAGACGGCGGTCCCGGCGTTCGCGGGGTATGGGCCGGAGGCGGATCTGGACGGGACGGCGCTTCTGATCGGGTGGCCGTATGACGAGATCTACCGATGGTATCTGGAGATGAAGATCGACGACGCCAACGGCGAGATGACGAAGTACAACAACTCCGCGGCCAAGTACAACACGTATTATCAGGCATATCAGAACGCCTACAACCGCGCGCACATGCCGAAGGGCGAAGCGGCGTATTTCCGGCTGTGAGGAGGGATGCGGGATGTTTTATCCGAAGCTGGCCGCCGGGCGGCAGCAGACGCTGACGACGGAGGCGTTCGGCGGGTATGACCACAACCTCGAACTCGCGGACGGGGAGTTTTACGACATGGAGAATCTGTCGGCGGATGCGTATCCGCTGCTCGCGCCGCGGCCAAGGAGAGGGACGACGCAGGCGATCGAGGGCGTGCAGGGGATTCTGGCGAAGGATGCGCTGTGCTGGGTGCAGAACCAGGTGCTTTATATCAACGGCGCTTCGATGGAGGCGTATATGCCGTCCGTGTCGATCTCGGCGGGGGAAAAGCAGCTCATTTCCATGGGCGCGTATCTGTGCATTTTCCCGGATGGGATCTACTTCAACACCGAGAAGTACTCGGACAACGGGTACATGGGGCAGGAGAATGTGGTCGACGCATCGAGCGCGAACGTGGAAATTTCTATTTGCCTCGTCGACGGGACGGCGCTGACGGTGAGCTATAAGCAAGCCAGCCAGCCGGAAAACCCGACGAATGGCCAGTACTGGCTGGATACGTCCGGCAAGCTCCACACGCTCAAGCAGTGGGCGGAGGCGACGAGCCAGTGGGTATCCGTGCCGACGGTGTATCTGAAGCTTTCCGCGAACGGCATCGGTCGAGGTTTCAAGCAGTATGACGGCATTCAGCTTTCGGGCCTCAGCGGAAACGAGCAGGTCGAAAAGCTCAACGGCAGTCAGATCCTCTACGATGTGGGCGAGAGCTACCTCGTGATCGTCGGCCTCGTCGACGAGACGACGAAGGTGACGAGCGGGACCGTGAAGACGGCCCGGAAGGTCCCAAGCATGGACTTCATCACCGAGAGCGGGAACCGGCTGTGGGGCTGCAAGTACGGCGTGGCGGACGGCGAGACCGTCAATGAGATCTACTGCTGCAAGCTGGGCGATTTTAAGAACTGGGAGTGCTACCAGGGCGTGTCGACGGATTCGTGGCGCGCGAGCTGCGGCACGGACGGGAAGTGGACCGGCGCGGCGACGCTGGCCGACAGCCCGGTGTTTTTCAAGGAGGACTGCTTCCACCGGGTATATCCGTCGGCGACGGGGGCGCATCAGGTGGTCGTGCAGAAGTGCGCGGGCGTGCAGAATGGGTCGAGCAAGAGCCTCGTCGTGGTGGACGACCGGCTGTATTACAAGTCGCGCATGGGCGTTTGCGTGTACGACGGGAGTCTACCGCAGGAGATCGGCAGCTGCTTCGGGACGAAGCTGTATTACAATGCCGTCGCGGGCGGGGTGCGCGGGAAATACTTCATCAGCATGGAGGATGAAGGTCATAACTGGTCGCTGTTCGTCTACGACACGCGCAAGGGTCTGTGGCACAAGGAGGACAGCACCCACGCAGAGGACTTCGCGCGGGTGGACGATGAGCTGTATTTCCTTGAGGACGGGACGCTCAGGACCGTGTACGGGAGTGTCGGGACGCTGGAAGGCCCGGTAGGCTGGATGGCGGAAACGGGGATCATGACGTATGGACTCGTCGGGAAGAAATACGTCTCGCGCATCAATCTGCGGATGCAGCTGCCGAAGGGGTCGAGCGTCGATTTCTGGGTGCAGTACGATTCCGACGGCGTCTGGCGGCACTGCGGGCATATCGAGGGGCGGGGGCTGCGGACGTTCCTGCTGCCCATCCGCCCGGCCCGGTGCGACCACCTGAAGTTCCGGCTGACGGGGAAGGGCGAGATGAAGCTGTTCAGTCTGGCACGGGTGCTGGAAGCGGGGAGTGATGCGTAATGGGATCTTTGACACTGGCATACCCGTCGATCGCGGGGAAGACGACGCAGGAGCAGCTGGAGAGCATGCGCAGGTATCTGTGCAGCGTGACGGAGCAGCTGAACCTCGCCGACTGGTCGGCGAAGGCGACACTGACGGAGATCTCACAGGCCATCGACGCGAACAGCCTCTCCGAGGCGGAGAAAAAAACGACGCTCTCCGGCTATGGAGCGCTCAAGGCCCTCATCATCAAGACGGCGGACTTCGCCGCGGCGAACTCGGAGACGTGGAGCACAAAGCTGTCCGGCAGCTATGTCGCCATCTCGGACTTCGGCAAGTATCTCGAGAAGACACAGCTGACGATCGAGGGAAACTCCGTCGGCATCAAACAGCTGTATGACTACACGGCGGGCGTCAACAATCAGTTTTCCGTCAACTCGCAGCAGTTCATCAAGACGGGGCTGCTCTACTACAAGGACGCCGTGCCGGTGTACGGCGTGGGCGTGGGGAACATCGAGACGACGGTGACGGACGGCGGCGAACGGGTCATCGACCAGACGAAGAACGAGCTGGTGACGGTGACGCCGGACCGGGTGAGCTTCTGGCAGGACGGGCAGGAGGTCGCGTATTTAAGCGACAAGAAGCTGCATTTCCCGTCCGGGACGCTGGAGGCAGCGGGGGCGGTGCTGTCGGGGAAGATCACGGCGGCAGCCGACTCGACCTTCGGGCCGTGGACGATCTCGGAAAGCAGCATTTACCGCACGGCCAACGAATTTGGGGGCAGCGCAAGCATGTACTTCGGCACGAGCGGGCTTTCCATCAAGGACAAATTCAAGGTCGACGCGAACGGCAAGCTGACGTGCACGGGGGCGAGCATCTCCGGTGCGATCACGGCGACGAGCCTCAACGTGACGAACGCCGTGGTCACAGGGCTGCGGGCGGACGATATCACGGCGGGCAATTTCTCGGCCTCGCGCATCAACGGCGGGATCCTGGATTTCAATAATTTTTCGGTCGACCACCTGTCGGCGAGCGATATCACGACGGGGACGCTGTCGGCGGACTATATCAAGCTCGGCGGGGATATGGCGGTGTATTCGTCGCTGCTGGGAAGCGCAGTCGGCGGGTATCTGGGGTACACGACGGGCGATTACGGCGGCGCGGGCATCCATCTGATGAGCGGCTATGGCGAGGTCGTCGCCACGACGAGCGGCGCGAAGCTCTGCTATGGGCAGAACACGCTGTCGGTGACCGGCAGCGGCGCGCATACGAACTGCACGATGACCGTGGGCGGGAATCTGTCGGTCTCGGGCGGCGCGGCGCCGGAGTATGACGGCGCGGGCTCGCTCGGGTATTCGAACTACCGCTGGTCGGTCGTCTATGCGCAGACGGGCACGATCAGCACGTCCGACCGGGAGAAGAAGACGGAGATCTCCGACGCGCTTGACCGCTATGACGCGCTGTTCGCGCGGCTGCGGCCGGTCTGCTACCGGCTGAAGGACGGGACGTCCGGCCGGGTGCATACGGGGCTGATCGCGCAGGACGTGGAGCAGGCGCTCGCGGCCTGCGGGCTGACGGGGCAGGATTTCGCGGCCTTCGTCCGGTCGCCGCGCGAAGGCGGCGGGGCGGATTACGGCCTGCGGTATGAGGAATTCATTGCCCTGTGCATCCGGCAGATCCAGCGGCTGCAGGCGCGGGTAGAACGATTGGAGGGATGAACATGAGCAGACTTTCCGGAAGCATCCACACGCTCCGCACGGGGCTGGTGGAGGCGATCAACGCGGCGGGGCTGCCGCCGTGCATCGTCGGCATGGTGCTCGAGCAGGTGCGCGGGCAGGTAGCCGTGCTGGAGCGGCAGGAGGAAGCGGAAAAAGAGGAAGAACAGGAGGCAGAAGATGGCGCTTTACAGAGTGCAGAGTAACGGCAAGGCACCGACCGGCCTGCAGGCGGGCGACGAGGTCGTGACGGGCGGCGGCACCTACCGGATCCTGGGCGTCAATGCGGACGGCAGCTACCGCAGCGCGCTCAGCAACCAGCAGCAGACGATCTACAACTACCGCGGCAGCTACGGCGTGCCTGCGGCCCGCGCGGCGCAGCAGCCGGTGCAGGATCTTTCCGGCGTGTCGGAGGCAAAGGCGGCGCTCGGGCGCGTGCAGGCGGCGAAGCCGGGGGCGTATGCCTCCCGGTGGGAGGGGCAGCTGCAGGAGCTTTATGACCGGATCGCGGAGCGGGGAGACTTCTCCTACGATCTGGGCAAAGATCCGGTGTACCGGCAGGCCAGAGAGCAGTATCAGACGGCGGGCAGGCTCGCTATGCAGGACACGATGGGGCAGGCGGCAGCGCTCACGGGCGGCTACGGCTCGAGCTACGGCCAGCAGACCGGACAGCAGGCGTACAACGCGTATCTGCAGCAGCTGAACGAGATCGTGCCGGAGCTGTATGCGCAGGCGCGGGAGCAGTGGCAGAGCGGAGAGGCGGCGCTCTATGACCGCTATCAGCTGCTCAGCAGCCGCGAGCAGAGCGACTACGCGCGCTACCGCGACCAGATGAGCGACTACTACGCGGAACTGGACGACGCGCGCAGCGCGTATGCGAACGCGGCAAAGCTGGCAAACGACAATTACTGGAGCTCGCTCGAATATCAGGCGGACCGTGAGGACGCGGCGAACGCGCAGTACTGGAAGCAGCTGGCCTACGCGGACAAGCAGGCCGCGGCTGCCGAGGCGGCCGCGAAGGCGGCGCAGAACGCCGCGGCGAGATCCACCGGTACGGCGGG
>OMBN01000506.1_pt1 | contig 25639 bp, 39 predicted proteins | sample 1644891 | NCBI WGS metagenome assembly OMBN01 (sample SAMEA103958144, study PRJEB25191) | human gut metagenome | reverse complement strand
TTATATCACAGAAAAGAAATATAAAGATAAGAATTGATTATTTATATTTTTAGGAATTTGATTTTATTAATAAAAATTTATCAATTATTTGTAATTCCCTCTCGTATTTGTCGACATATCTTGCTATAATAAATGATTATGATAAGAAAAAATATTTTGAAAGTTCAACGAATTGTAGTTAAGATTGGAACGAGTTCGTTGATTTTGCCAAATGGAAAAATAAATTTATCAAATATTGACGAGCTGGCTTTTGTTTTATCTGATTTGAATAACAAAGGATATGAAGTGATTTTGGTGACTTCTGGAGCGATTGGTGTCGGTTTGAATGTGCTTGGTATGGATAAACGTCCCAAAGGAATTGCTGACCAGCAGGCTTTGGCTTCAATCGGTCAGGTTGAATTAATGAGTCTTTATACGCAAATGTTTCGTCGTTATTCGCAAAAAGTTTCTCAGTTACTTTTGACACGTGATGTGACTGATTTTCCAACGAGTCGTGATAATGCTGAAAATGCACTAAATGCGTTACTTGGGCTTGGGATTATTCCAATTATTAATGAAAATGATGCTATTGCGGTTGATGAAATGGATCATCAAACAAAATTTGGTGATAATGATAAATTGGGAGCGATTGTTTCTAAATTGGTGAATGCTGATTTATTGATTATGCTGTCAGATATTGATGGACTTTTTGATAAAAATCCAACAATTTATGATGATGCGAAAATTTTTAATGAAATTCATGAAATTACTGATGAATTACGTCAAATGGCTGGTGGTGCCAGTTCGCGTTTTGGAACTGGCGGTATGACTTCAAAATTGGCGGCTGCACAGATTTTATTTGAAAATGGTCAAGAAATGGTTCTGACCAATGGCGAACGGATTCGAGAGATTAAAGAAATTATCGAAGGACGTGAGATTGGGACTTATTTTCATCAAAAATCTTGAGAAAGAAGGATAAAACGATGATTGAAGAACTTGGATTAAAGGTTAAAAAGGCGAGCAAAGAAGTAGCAAAGCTATCAACTGCTGACAAAAATGTTTTTTTGCAAAATTTAGCTGACAGCCTTATCGAAAATACTGACAGAATTATTTCTGAGAATGAAAAAGATTTGGCTAACGCTCTGGAACATGGAATTTCTGAGATTATGGTTGACCGTTTGCGTCTAAATGCGCAAAGAATTTCTGATATGGCAACAGGGTTGAGACAAGTTGCGGAACTTCCTGACCCAATTGGGCAAGTATTGCAAGGTTTCACTAATCTTGATGGACTTAAGATTTTGCAAAAAAGAGTGCCACTTGGCACTGTTGGAATGATTTTTGAAAGTCGTCCAAATGTGACTATCGATGCTTTTTCTCTTTGTTTTAAAACAGGAAATTCTGTTTTGCTACGCGGTGGGTCTGATGCGATTTATTCTAATATGGTTTTAGTTGAAATTATTAAGGAAAATTTGTTGTCAGCAAAAATTACTGACGGAGCAGTTGAATTGTTATCTGACACAAGTCATGCTGAAGCAGAAAAAATGATGCAGGCAGATAAATTTTTAGATGTTTTGATTCCGCGAGGGTCAGCGCGATTGATTAACCGTGTCAAAGAAAAAGCAACGGTTCCTGTCATTGAAACTGGGGTGGGTAATTGTACAATTTTTGTTGATGAATCTGCTGATTTAGAAATGGCGACAAAAATTGTGATAAATGCCAAAACGCAGCGTCCTAGTGTTTGCAATGCAGCCGAAAGTTTAGTAGTTCATGCAAAAATTGCTGACGAATTTTTACCAAAGTTGGAAAATGAAATCAATAAAGTTCATGAAATTGAATTTCGTGCTGATGAGCGTGCGCTGAATATTCTGTCAGCTGGAATTCCTGCAACTGACGATGATTTTGGGACAGAATTTTTAGATTATATTCTGTCAGTAAAAACGGTTGATAATTTGGATGAAGCAATTGAGCACATTAATACTTATTCAAGTCGTCATTCAGAAAGTATTGTCACTCATGATTATTTCAATGCGCAAAAATTTCAAGATGAAATTGATGCGGCAGCCGTTTATGTTAATGCGTCTACAAGATTTACTGACGGTTTTGTATTTGGCTTAGGTGCTGAAATTGGCATTTCAACTCAAAAACTTCATGCCAGAGGGCCAATGGGCTTAGAGGCTCTAACCTCAACAAAATATCTGATTGATGGCACAGGACAAATTCGTTAAAAATAATAAAAGACTCGGCTTATAAAAAGTCGAGTCTTTTAATTCATCAGTAATTTTATAAATTGACAAGTTCTGTCAGTAATTAAATTTCATATTGAACATGTTTTTTATGTTCGTCAGTAGTTTCATCAAGTTCAATGGCTGAGCGACAAACTTTCTCACTTTCTAAAAGCTTACGAACAGCGATTTTTGCATCTGAGAAATCTTGATTTTCGGGAATCACAATATGAATCATTGCTGCATTTTGCTCACCGTCAATTGACCAAATGATAAGTTGCGTGACAGCAAGTACTTCAGGAAGTTGTTCAAGGGATCTTAGAAGATTTTTGTAATCAATATCTTCGGGGACTGATTCAAGAAGAATACGTAAAGTTCCCCAGAATTTTGGAATGGCTTTGGATAAGATGAACAAAGCAATTAGAATAGAAAGAAGTGGGTCGAGCCAGTACCATTTTACAAAATGAAGGACGATTGAAACAATGAGAACTCCCAGCCAACCTAAAACGTCTTCGAGCGCGTGAAGATTTAAAATACTTTCATTTCGTGAGGAACCACGAGCCAAAAGCCATGCACCAAAACCATTGGCGACGATTGCAAAAATAGCCAAACCAAGCATACCTGTTGCTTCTACAGGTTGAGGGTTGAAAAATCTAGGAACGGCTTCGAAAAGCACAATGAAACTCCCCGTAATTAAAATGACACTTGTGAGTGAGGCGCCGAGTAAACTAAAACGTTGATAACCAAAAGAGAAGTGTTTGTCTTCTTGTTTTTTAGAGAATTTTTGGAAAAACCAGGCTAAACCGATAGCAACGGCATCACCTGTGTCATGGACGGCATCAGATAAAATAGCCGTAGAATTAAAGAGCACCCCAAAAATAAATTCTAAAATCGCAAAGAAGAGGTTTAAAGCAAAAACGATTGTGACGTTTTGTGAGACAAGTTTATCCAGATGATTATGGTCATGCTCGCTTTTTATTTGTTTATTTTTAAGGCTCATGATTTCCTCCCTCTTGTTCATCCAAATGTTCTGCAACATCTTTCAAAAGATGTAAAATATGGCGGTCATAGATACTGTAAGTGACCGTTTTTCCAATTTTTTCATTCGTTAAAATCCGTGCATTTTTTAAAAGTTTTAGTTGTTGACTGACAAGAGATTGAGAAAGTTGTGTTTTTTCAACAATCTCATTTACGGTTAGGTTATCAGTGGCTAGGCTGGAAATAATTTTTAAACGTCCGTCGTTAGAGAAAAGTTTAAAAAATTCAGCAATATCTTTTTCGTTAATCATATTATTATATTATAATTTTATAATATATTTGTCAAGCTTTCTTTAAATATTTTATTTTAAGTTATTTTTGTTATGATAAACTGAAAGGAGAAGTTTTGCAAGATTTTATCCAATATATTTATTCTGCCTTTGAAAGAATCGCAGACTTTAGTGACCAGCAAAAAATAATTTTATTAGGTTTGATTTGTGGGCTTTTAATAGCTATCTTTCTTTATCCCTTATTAAGAATTTTAGTGACGCTTTTACATGAATTTGGTCATGCTCTGGCGGCGAAAATTACTTTTGGTAAAGTTTATAGAATTCATCTTAATCATGATAGTTCCGGCCTCACCCAAACAAGTGGTGGTGGGAGAAGCTTCTTTGTTTTATTGATGGGCTATCCAATGCCTTTACTTTTTGGCTGTCTCTTTAGCTGGTTTTTGATTATCAATCATCCAGAATTCATTCTTATAAGTCTGTTGATAGTCAGCCTTTCTGTTCTAATCGTCGTTAAAAATTGGTATGGCTTTTTGATTTGTTTGCTAGGAATTTTAATTACAGGGGCTTTGCTTTATTTTGGTCAAATTCAGATTTTTAATTTTATGGGTGGAGCTTTAATTGGTTTTCTGATTTTAGGGGCATTCATTGACCTTAAAGTAATTTTTCATAAAAATGAAGAACTTTCTGATGCAGATTTACTCCATGAGAAATTTCAAATAATCCCTGCTTTTGTTTGGAAATTAATTTTTCTTTTAATGATGTCATCTTGTCTATTTTTGATTATAATCACTTTCAAGACTTTATTCTCTAAATAAAAAATAATTTTTGACAAGTGGCGAGAACTTTGCTATAATCTATCTAACCTTTAAGATTGTCCAGAGAGGCAGGCAAGGTCAGAAATTAATAATGTAATAATATGATGGATACTGTCCATTTTCTGATACCTACCTGCATTCTCTTTTGAGTGCAGGTTTTTTGTATGTTAATGGACAACTTAGAAATGGAAGCTAAATCGCCAAATGAAAGATTTGTTAGTTTACTGACCAATTGATCATCAAGAATGAAAGGAGCCACAATGGCTAGAAAAGAAATTATTGACGAAATCACAATGAAACGTGCAATTACACGTATCACTTACGAGATTATTGAACGTAATAAAGAGCTGGACAAATTGGTTTTGATTGGGATTAAAACACGTGGTGTTTATTTAGCAAAAAGAATCCAAGAACGTTTGCAACAATTAGAAGGTTTGGAAATTCCTTTTGGTGAGTTGGATACACGTCCATTCCGTGATGACAAACAAGCTCAAGAAGACACTACAGAAATTGACATCGATATTACAGGAAAAGATGTCATTCTTGTCGATGATGTGCTCTACACAGGTCGGACAATCCGTGCGGCAATTGATGGAATTGTAAAACTCGGTCGTCCAGCTCGTGTTCAATTGGCTGTATTAGTTGACCGTGGACATCGTGAATTGCCAATTCGTGCAGACTACGTTGGGAAAAATATTCCAACAGGTCGTGATGAAGAAATCATTGTTCAAATGTCTGAACACGATGGCAATGATAGTATTTTAATTAAACGTGAAGATTAAAAAATTTCTGTCAGTAATTTAAAGTAAAAAATATGCTGTCAGTTACTGACGAAAGAATTAACAAATATTCAACTTAGAGTTTTAGGAGAAAAAAGTGCACGATAATGATATTATCTTAAAAGTTGATGAGAAACCAGCTGCAAGTCAGTGGTTTGGTCTCTCATTTCAACATTTGTTTGCCATGTTTGGCTCAACGGTTTTGGTGCCAATTTTAGTTGGGATTAACCCAGCCATTGCCCTCTTGAGTTCTGGACTTGGTACACTTGCACACATGAGTGTTACAAAATTTAAAGTGCCAGCATACATGGGTTCAAGCTTTGCCTATATTGGTGCGATGACTTTACTGATGAAAAACGGTGGAATGCCAGCCATTGCTCAAGGGGCAATGACTGGTGGATTGGTTTATCTGATTGTCGCTTTAATTGTAAAATTTGCAGGTAAAGGCTGGATTGACAAAGTTTTACCGCCAATCGTCGTTGGGCCAATCGTTATGGTCATTGGATTATCACTTGCTCCAACAGCAATTAATGATGCCATGTACACGGACGTTGCAAATTTAAAAGGATACAGTTTAGCATATATCATTATTGCCCTCATCACTGTGTTATCTATTGTCATTTACAGTATCTATGGCAAAGGATTTCTGTCAGTTGTTCCCATTTTACTTGGAATCATCACAGGATATGTTGCAGCAATGATTATTGGTAAGATTACAGGGATGGACATTGTTTCATTCACTGGAATCTCACATGCTAAGTGGCTGACCATTCCACCAATGGAAATTCCATTTGCCAATTACAAGTGGGCCTTCTATCCGTCAGCAATTTTGACAATGGCACCGATTGCTTTTGTCACAATGACTGAGCATTTTGGCCACATTATGGTTTTGAATTCATTAACTAAAAAAGATTACTTTAAAGAACCAGGATTAGAAAAAACATTAACTGGTGATGGTCTAGCTCAAATCATCGCCGGATTTATTGGTGCACCGCCGGTGACCTCTTACGGTGAAAATATTGGAGTTATGGCAATTACAAAAATTCATTCGATTTATGTTATTGCTGGAGCTGCCGTTCTTGCTATCGTTGTCTCATTCATTGGGAAAATTACAGCACTCTTGCAATCAATTCCAGCACCCGTCATCGGGGGAGCATCAATTGCCCTTTTTGGAGTAATTGCAGCTTCTGGTTTGAAAATTTTAGTTGAAAATAAAGTTAATTTTGATATCAAACGAAACTTACTAATCAGCTCAGTTGTTCTTGTTATCGGGATTGGTGGAATGATTATTAATATCACTCAAAATTTACAAATTTCATCAGTAGCCATTGCAACAATTCTCGGAATTGTTTTAAATCTTGTCTTGCCAAAAGATCCTAGCGAAATTTAAAAGATTCAAAATTACTGACAGAATCGTCAGTAATTAAAAAAGTGAACTTATAACTGATAGAAATCCTATCGAGATTTCCATCAGTAGATAAAAATTTTGTCAGTTTACTGACAAAACAATCAAATATATTGTCAATAAAACTGTTGTGACAGAGAGCACACAGTCAGGGTAAAGGAGACCTCATGTCAGTAAAAAATGGATTAGTTCAACTCGAAAACCTCACAAGTATGGAAAAATTGAGTGTTGATGAAGTCATGGGACTTATCAAAAGAGCCTCAGCTTTCAAAGCAGGAACAGCAGAATTTGATTTAGAAAAACAAACTTTTGCTTCAAATCTTTTCTTTGAAAATTCTACAAGAACGCACCATAGTTTCCATATTGCTGAGCGTAAATTAGGCTTGGATGTTCTTGAATTTGATGCGCAAGCAAGCTCAATTAGTAAAGGGGAAACTCTTTACGATACCGTCTTAACACTTGATGCACTTGGCGTTGATATCTGTGTTATACGTTCAGGAGTAGAACATTACTATGAAGAATTAGTGAATTCAGATAATATTCATTGTGCGATTGTTAACGGTGGAGATGGTTCAGGGCAACATCCAAGTCAATGTTTACTTGACTTGATGACCATTTATGAAGAATTTGGCAAATTTGAAGGTTTAAAAATCGCAATTTCCGGAGATTTAACCCATTCACGTGTCGCCAAATCTAATATGATGATGCTCCAAAAATTAGGAGCTAGACTTTACTTTACAGGCCCAGCAGCATGGTATAGTGAAGAATTTGATGATTACGGGCATTATGCCAACCTAGACCGAATTTTGCCAGAGCTTGACGTTCATATGCTCTTACGCGTTCAACACGAACGTCATGATAGTGGCGAAAGCTTTTCTAAAGAAGGTTACCATAATCATTTTGGACTGACAGAAGAACGAGCAAAAATGTTGAAACCAACAGCCATTATCATGCACCCAGCTCCAGTCAATCGGGATGTTGAAATTGCTGACAGCCTTGTGGAAAGCCCACAAAGTCGGATTGTTCAACAAATGAGCAATGGTGTTTATACTCGAATGGCAATTCTTGAAGCAATTCTTGCTGGAAAAAAGCTAAATAATTCAAAGCGCTGACAACAAGAAAAAATAATTGCTAAAGCAAAATTCAAAGGAAATATTTATTATGAGCAAAAGACTTTTAATTTTAGAAGACGGAACCATTTTTGAGGGAGAATCTCTTGGTGCAAACTTGGATGTTACAGGTGAACTTGTCTTTAATACAGGAATGACAGGCTATCAAGAATCAATCACTGACCAATCGTATAACGGACAAATTTTGACCTTCACTTATCCAATTGTTGGAAATTATGGGGTCAACCGAGATGATTATGAATCAATTCATCCAACCTGTAAAGCCGTAGTTGTTCATGAAGCAGCGCGCCGACCTTCAAACTGGCGGATGCAAATGTCTTTTGATGAATTTTTAAAAGCAAAAAATATTCCTGGAATTACAGGTGTGGATACTCGAGCGATTACTAAAATTGTTCGAGAACACGGCACTATGAAGGCCTCACTTGTACAAGCAAGAGATGAAGTAGAGCATCAAATGAGCCAACTTCAAGCGACAGTATTACCAACAAATCAAGTTGAAACAAGTAGTACGACGACCGCTTATCCATCACCAAATACAGGCAGAAAAGTTGTCGTTGTTGACTTTGGCTTGAAACATAGTATCCTACGGGAACTTTCAAAACGGGAATGTAATCTCACCGTTGTCCCATACAACACCAGTGCTCAAGAAATTTTGGAAATGGAACCTGATGGTGTTATGTTGACTAATGGTCCTGGGGACCCAACAGATGTACCAGAAGCAATTGAAATGATTAAAGAAATTCAAGGTAAAATTCCAATTTTCGGTATTTGCTTAGGTCATCAATTATTTAGTCTTGCAAATGGAGCAAAAACCTACAAAATGAAATTTGGACACCGTGGATTTAACCATGCCGTTCGTGAAATTGCAACAGGACGAATTGACTTCACCTCACAAAATCATGGATATGCCGTTTCATCAGAAAACTTACCTGAAGACCTAATGATTACCCATGTTGAAATCAATGACGACTCAGTTGAAGGAGTGCGTCACAAACACTTCCCAGCTTTTTCAGTCCAATTTCACCCAGACGCAGCTCCTGGACCTCACGATGCCAGCTATCTTTTTGATGATTTCATGGATCTCATGGATAACTTTGAGAAATAAAGTGTTGGTATAACCGGCTTTACAAGCGTTAATGTTCCGTATATTTGCCAAAAGTAGCAAAAAAGTAGCAAAAATAAAAAACCTGTTTTATAGCAGGTTCTTTTTTTATAGATTATTAAGTGCATCAACAATATCTTTCTTTGCCTTTTTAGTAACGTGATTATATATTTTAAGAGTTACTTTTGCATCAGAATGTCCAACTCTTTCCATGATAGATTTTAATGGCATACCGAGTTCTGAGAGAAGTGAAACATGAGAATGCCTAAAAATATGAGATGAAATTTCTTTGTCGATATGATTCGCTTTTGCAGCTTCTTTTAATTTTAAATTAAATGAGTTCAATACTAATGGATTTCCTCTACTGGATAAGAAAATATAGTCATCATCTTCAGCAGAGAAATGAATTAAATCGAACTGTTTTCTCTCTTCAATTATTTCTATGGCCCTATCTGGCAAGTCAACTACACGGAAACTGGTAGAAGTCTTAGGCGATGTTTTTTCAGCTTCTGTGATACTTCGCATAAAGCTATCAAGCGTTCCCTCAACTCTTATTGAACCGTCATGATAGTTATTCCACTTTAAGGCTTGAAGCTCTCCATATCGCAAACCAGTAAGCCATAGGAACTCTGACATCCTAGAATGAAGCAAACATCTTTTTTTATTAGCTAAATATGATATTATTTTTTCTGCTTCATCTCGTTCAAGATATTTGTTCTCTATCTTTTCACGCTGTTTATTTTTATCCTCTATTTTAAGAGCTATTTCAGTGTCTTTTACAGGATTATTCTGTAAATAATTTCGACTGATCGCAAATTTGAAAATTGTTGAAATCAAAGCGCGGATTTGACTAGTATAATTATAAGAGTACGTCCCAAATGTGTACATTTCATCAATAAGTTTAGTTATCAGTTTTCCATCAATATTTTATATAAGCATATCATCAGAGATTACCGTATGTATTCTCTTTAAATTACCGTCAACTTGCTTCCAAGTTTTTCTCTTGTTTTTTGCCTGGTAGTAAGGGAACCATTCATTTAGAAGTTCGCCGAAAGTTATATTTTTTTGAGCTGGGTCAGTAGTAGTGATAGCTTCTATTTTTTCAGATAAGAGTTTTATCGCTTGTTTCTTAGCTTGTGGTGTATCTTTTTCTAGAGTTACACTTGCAGTCTTTGTTTTCTCAGAATACGGGTCAATATATCTCTCACAATATTTATATTTTCCATTTTTTAAGCTGACTATCCACATTTGATTTTTACTCACTTTCTTGCTAAAATTGAGTACAGTAAAAGGGCTTCTTTTGAAGTGTTTATACTGTATTTGAGATTAAATCCACCCTGGTCCGACCAAAGATAGGGTGGATTTTTTGATTAAAATTTACCAAACTAGTCCTGCAGCAGCAATTTCTTTTTTTGAAGCAAATTGTCCGTTAGAACGGTGCCATCTGCCATTTGCATCCCGAATATAACCACTAGAATTTCCATTTTGTTCAGTTTGAGCAGCAGCTTGTGCTTGAGCAGCAGCTTCGGCTTGTCTAGCAGCTTCGGCTTGTTTAGCGGCTTCGGCTTGTTTAGCGGCTTCGGCTTGTCTAGCAGCTTCGGCTTGTCTAGCAGCTTCAGCTTGTCTAGCAGCTTCGGCTTGTTTAGCAGCTTCGGCTTGTTTAGCAGCTTCGGCTTGTTTAGCAGCTTCGGCCTTTTTAGCGTCCTCAGCTTTTTTAGCTTTGGCAGCTTTTTTAGCGTCCTCAGCCTTTTTAGCTTTGGCAGCTTTTTTAGCGTCCTCAGCCTTTTTAGTTTCGGCAGCTTTTTTAGTTTCTTGCTGTCTAATTCTACTTTGTTCCATTTCTTCTGGATGTGTCTGAGCATACCCATATCCACCCATGATTGTTAAGGCAAGGAAACTAAGAAGTATATAACGTACTTTAAATCTGGTATTTTTTTTTAAAATATATTTTCTAATAACTGTTACGATAGCATAAATGAATAAAATAAATCCTAAAAGTATTGCAATGATTCCAAACCAGTAGCTTAAAGCTAATATAACAACAATTACTAGTATTTTGAACCATAATTTGTCATCCCACAAGTTTTTTAGTTTTTCCATAAATTTTCTCCCAACCTAGCTTTTAACGAGATTCAAGACATTGCTCGTGGTTTTATAAGTTCAATCCGGCCCGTTCGTCCACCAAACTTGGACGGATTTTTTATTTTACGAATTTATTTTTTGTCTATTCTCAATAGATAATTGAACTAAAAATCTATAAAAATCTGATACATCTAGTTTTTTAGGAAAAGAGAATTCATGGGTGGAAAGGGTAGTGGTTAAAGCTTTGTAGTACGGATTGGAAAGATAGGTAATGTACATATTTGTATCATCAAAACCGAATCCAGCCGCAGTGTAACGGACATCGACAATGCTGTCTAAGAAAATTTGTGTGATAGCTTTTTTCTGTCCAGTAACTCCTTGAGCATCAATAAACAAAAGTCGGTTATTGGTTACAATAATTTCATCCCGAATTAATTTATAAGATGAAATTATTTGCTCATTTTCAACGAGCATATGTGACCAATTATCTGTTGCCGTTTTGGTACTTTGTGCTGATGCATTACCCAACATTCCTTGCAAGAAACTCCCAGAATCAGCACCAGATACAGCCTTATCAACTTTGCGAGTAGTATCTGAAATTTTATCAGATGCGACTTTTGCAGCTTTGTCAGCGACCTTATTCAGATTATCTAATAATCCCATAAAAACCTCCTGTCCAGCTTTTATTGAGGTTCAAGACATTGCTCATAATTGTTTTATTTAAACAAATCCCAAATTGAGAAAGTTGTTTTCTTATAAACTTTGTTGTAAACTGCTTTTTTCGGATTTTTAATCATCCCCATGCCTTTTTTTCCATAACCAGGAATAAGGGCTTTTTTCACTTTACGTTTATATTTTGCAGTTGTTCTAGCTTTAAAACTTTTTGCTAAGCTAGGCTTTCTCATTCCAAATTTCATATTTTCTCCTAAAATTAAACAGTACCCAATAAATGCTGAAACTCTATTTCTGCCATATTATAGAAATTATGGCTTAGATGATAACGATCCAGAAATTGATAAATATTAACAGCTTCAATTACATCAAAATAACTAATGTAATCTACGATATAATCATGCATTTCTTGCTTATTTATACTAACTTTTATTTCATCTTCAAATATTTCAGTGATAGCTTCATGCAGCTCTAAATATTCATTTTTGATGATTGACTCAGCCAATTCAAAAGGTGCATCTGTTGTATTCACAAATACATTGAAATATTCATAGCTTCCCCCATTGGCTTCAAATATTTCCCAAAGCAGAAGAATCGCTTCGTGGTTAGCTCTAACTTCTTGTGGATTGATTGCATCAAAATATTTTCCACGATGGTTATCTTTATTAATGATATGAATCAATTCATGAGCAACTTCGAAAGGAGTTGCTTCATCAGAATTATAAATCATTACCCTAGCATCAACATTAACAACTGCCGGTAGTGGCATAGATTTAATATCACATATTTTAAATCCACATTTTTCAATTTCTTTAAGGAGATATTCTAAAAGCTCCTGTCTGCTCATAGAAACCTCCTATTTATCTTCTAGCTCTTTTCCTAGAGCTTTTTTCATAGCTTCTTTTACTTCATCAGTTAGAGGTCTGCCATCAAATGAAACCCACTTGTCCCAATCAACTTTACTATCGTCTACTAAATCGGCAAGGTCAAATTTTTCTTGTTCGTTTTTAATGGAAACAATTTTAGATTTCTGCTCTTCTTGTTCTTTCAATTGAGAAGAAGCAGTATCAAGAACTATTTTTTGACGAGGTTCGTCAAGTTCGGAGCTAATTTGATTTATTTTATCCAGAATCGTAATTGACTGTTCTGATAAATTTTCATTCATCAATTTACTTAATGGAATAGAAAATATTTTTGCGATGTCATTTAAGACACCCGCTTTTGGCGTGTACTTGCCTTTTTCCCATTCACTTACAGATGAAGAACTTTTTCGCCCAAGTAAATTAGCAAGTTCTAATTGCTCCATATTATTTTTTTGTCTAAGATATTTTAAATTGATAGCAAAATAATTTTCATTACTATTATTCTTTTTCATAGATATATAATAACACATGTTTCGGTAAAAGTGAAATATATTTCTTGTTTTTTATATTATTTTTCGGTTTTTGTGAAGTTTACTCTTGACTTCGGAAAAACCGAAGTGTATAATTAACTCATAAAGTCAAACAAGCGAACAAACAAAACAGTTGCGAAGCTTCTGTGAATGTAGTTACACGTTGTATTCAACTCAGCGTAAGTAGCAAGTTTGGCAAATAAAAAGCCCCAGAGGGGCGGGAGGAGAGAATATTATGGATAATAACTATGGCTCTAACACAGGAGTGCTTTTAATAATTAGCGTTGTTTTGGCAATTTTGTCTATTATTTTAGTCTTCATGTAAATAGGCTTTATATTCTATTGTATCAGCTTTTTTATAAGTCTGATAACTTTGTATCAAGCTATTGTCGTTTCTGGTTTCATAGCACTTATTACCAAAACTTATTGGATAATAAAATGAACCTTCAGTAGTCTCTATATAAACAAAAAGATTATCTTGTTCAGAAATGCTACTCGGTGTAAAATCACCAAAGTAAAACGAATAGAAATCGGATGCTTCGGAGTAAGGGGCTATGGTTGTGGGAATTGTAGAAGTAGAATAAGTGCGGTGATGATTCTTGAATTTGAAATCAGCTAAAATTTCTTGTGAAATTGGTAAGCAATCTCCTTCGTCATATCTATATTTATTAGGGTGAGGTAATCCGTTGAATGTTGATTTGTTTTTATCAAATAACTTCATATGTTTGATGGTTATTGGTTTAGATGAATGATTAATAAAACTCATTCTAACAAAAAGAGTGTTTTGTTCGTTAGAGTCAATACAAAAATCAGAATTTACTCCGAGATTCATCTTAGCTTTTCTATAATTCTGAAAATAAATCCAAAACGAAATTAATAATGATAGACCTGACATTGTTATTGTTAAAAAATCTTTAAAGTTCATAAGAACCTCCAATATAATTTTAGTTTAGTCACTTACATTATAGCACGGAGTTATGATATCGCTCACAATGAGCAGGGAAGACTGGCGAACAGGTTCGATTCCTGAACTTCCCTTACTGCGTATGCAGAAATTTAATAAACAGAAAGGATAATAATATGAACATTATCGAAGCAACAAAAAAAGCCTTAAAAGAAAATAAGGCAATTACAACTCCTGAAGACAAAGAACATGGTACTGTTTTTGTTCCAACAAATTCAATGCCGCTTGGTATCGTTATTGTGCCAACAGAGCCTGGTCTTGAAAAAGTTGAAGGAATTTATAAAGAAAAATGGACTTCAGCTTGTAAGTTTTGGAACCCTAAAGCTGAAGACCTCTTAAGAGATGATTGGGAGTTATTTTAATTTTAAAATCCAATCTGCAATTGTCTTGATAGTATTAATATTTTTGTTTTCAAAATATATTATCGTCTTATCAAGCAAATAGGAATCAATAATGGTATTGTTTCCATACTTATTAAAAACATATTCAGACCTAGATAATTCATTCATAGTTTCCAGAACATCATCTGGTAACCAATCAGGTACTAATTCGTAGATGTCAGAGATATGTCCAATTCTCTTTGCAGAGTTTTTCGAAACACCATTATTAATTTTACTAAGATACTCTTTATAAATTATTGCAAGTAGTTGTTTAGAGTCTTTAGTTAATTGAATATCATCCATATCGCCTACCTCCTTTCTATAATATTTTAGGGTTAGCACTGTTAGAGGTAGCGCTTACTCTAAAGATATTATAGCACCGAGGTTAATAACAAAAACATTAAATTTAAACTACAATTAAGAAAGGAGCCAGTATGGCAACAGCAATTACAGATTTAAGAAAACTAAATCGTTTATCGCAAAGTCAACTCGCAGAAAAGGCAGGATTGACTCAGAAGACAATCGGTAACTATGAAAAAGATATTAGCTTTATCCGAAATGCTCAATACAAAAATATTGAAAAAGTAGCAAAAGCATTAGGAGTATCTGTTGATATTATTTTTTTAGAAGATACTTCGGTTTTTCTGAAACGGATTAATCAACAAAATACAAAAGTAAGCTAAGAAAGGATTCAAAAATGAACGAATTACAAATTACAGAATTAAATGGTCAAAGAGTTTTGACTACTCAACAAATTGCTGATGGTTACGGAACAAAAAAACGGACTATCGTTGATAATTTCGGAAATAATAAATCACGATTTAAAGAAGGTAAGCATTTCTTTTTATTAGACGGAGAAGAACTGAAAAAATTCAAAGACAACAACGAAAATTTCGGTGTAGTCGGAAATCGAGCACCTAAACTTTACCTTTGGACAGAAAAAGGAGCATTACTTCATGCGAAATCTTTAGGAACTGATGAAGCTTGGGATATGTACGATATTTTAGTTGATACTTATTTCAAAGTTCAAGAAGAAAAGCAATTACCACAAACTCCTGAACAACAAATCGCATTACTCGCTCAAGGTAATGTGAACTTGAATAAAAAAGTCGAACAAATCGAAAATTCAGTTCTTGATTTGACTGACCGTTTCGGGCTCCCTTCAAATAAAGCTAAAGTTTTGCAAAAGAAAGTAGCAAGCAAAGTTTATATGTTTACTGGTGGTAAATATTCAAATGCTCATAAGAAGTTAGGAGCTAAGGTATTCAGAGAGTTTTATAAAGATTTGAACAATCGCTTCGATGTTGTGAAATATAGCGATATTTCATTAAGTCGTTATGATGAAGCGCTAGAATATCTTGATATGTGGCAACCCTCGTTCAATACAACGCTTGAAATTCGTGGATTGAACTCACAAACCAGTTTTGATTTTGAAGCTTAGAAAGGAAACAGAAATGACTACAATCGGAAAAGTTAAAATAGTTGAAATCGAAGATGGACCATTCATGACAGACGGAGAAATTGCTAAGTATCTGTATAAGACAGAAGTGTTAGATGAAAAAGGGAATATCGACAAAAAATCTAATGCTTATCTTCGGGCGCAAGGTAATATCAAAAAATTTGCTGATAATGCTCCTGATGGTTTTGTGATTGATGTTGACGGACGACTTACTCACTTGATTGCCTTCTTAGCATGGTCAATTTGGAGCAAGAAGTATCGAGGAATGTCTAGGGCGCCTAAGTTTATTGATTATTTTACAGAAAATAAAAATACACTAACTTCAATTTTATAAAGGAGCTGTGATGACCTACACATACATAGTCAACCCAGAGACGGGTGAAATCCTGTTTGACCTGGTACACGACTTAATCACACAAAACATCAGAGCAATCAAGCTCATTGCAAAGAAATTAAATGCGGTGCTCCGCTAGAAAGGTAGAAAATGAATATTATCGAAGCAACAAAAAAAGCAGTAGATGAAAATAAAGCCATCTACCGCAAATCACTTCCACATATTAAGTTTGTTCCGACAAACTCAAAAAATGTTGCATTTATCGTTTTTTCAGACAATGATGATAGAGCTGGGGGAATGTGGAATCCAATGGCAAAAGACATATTGTCTGATGATTGGGAAGTTCTTAATTAAGTCCAAGAGACTTAGTTATTACTGAAGAAGCGATTGTTGCCAACATTGATAAAGAAACACTACCAACCTTAGATGCAACTACTTTTGTTTCACTCCAAACCTTGGAGTCTCTAACATTATCTAGAAACTCATGGCCTTTCCAAGTTAGACTGCCAACAGAAACATAAAAAGGCCTTGCATTAACCCAATCAATTGTTGCAATGATAAATCCAGCTTCTTCTAGTCGAATAATAGTATATTCTATTTCCTCTTTAGAGAACTCAGAAGATTGACTTTCTTCAAAATCTTTCAGATGAAGGAAACTACCAAATTGATACTTATTCTCCACATCTAGAAGCACAGCACGGACACATTCTTCATTTAATTTCAAATCAACTTTCCTCCTTTCCATAAAACTAAGCAAATACCGCAAATATCTGCTCACAGTAATTATAGCACTCGGAGGATTAAAACGCATACATAGAAAGGGCATTAAAAATGTTCGGATTTAAAACAGAAGAAGAAAAAGCAATTCTTGCTGATTATGACAGGCTTTTAGCTGAAAATAAAGATTTGCTAGCTCATGATAAAGCGATGGAAGAAAACCGCAATGAGTGGATGGATTACGCTAAAGCCATTGAAGCTAAACTTGAAGCAGTTGAAACAGAATTAATTATTCGTCGTAAGAATGATGAATTTCGTCAAAAGTTAGCGGTGATGAAATGAAAAATCAAGAAAAAACAATTAATCATCTTGGGCAAGTAGTTTATCAAGAGTCAGTCGAATTTTATAAAGAAAAACTCTCAGTTTACTCAAAAGATTTTCTTCAAAATTCGCTCATCCCTCAGCTTTATGAATGGTCAAATGCTTATAAAGCAGCGGTTGAACTGACAAAATAAAAAAGCCCTGCATGGCACGCAGAGCAAGTAGGAAATTCGCCAAAACTTCTACTTAAATTATACCACGAATGCCTAAAAATTTGAAATGGAGAACATTAAATGACGGAAGAAAAAGAACCGTATAAAGTTAAAAATGATAGTGAACTGAACTGGGTACTTGGTAAATATAAAGAACATCAAATCCAATGTGATGAGTATGAAATTCAAGCTGAAGAATCAAGAAAAGCTATCGAAGAAAAATATAATGCCGAATTGTATGAAATTGAAATGCGCCGTTTAAAACTTCAAGCTGAAGAACAGAAAGAAATGGATTATTTCAAAGGACTGGCTGAACAATATTATTTAACTCTTGAGACGAAAAGTCCTAAGAAAACAATCAATGGTAGTGTTCGATTTTCAAAAAAAGAAAATGTCTCTTATGACGATAATTTGCTTTCAGAGCTTAAAGAAAAAGGGTTCGGCAAATTCATCACAGCTAAGACTAAAACAACCGAGAGTGTTGATAAAAAGGCACTCAAAGCTTTTGTAAAAGATGGCGGTCAGCTCGTGTCAGAAGATGGCGAAATCGTAGAGGGTTTCAAGTTTGATAAAACAGAAGAATTTACAGTGAAAGTTTGAGGTAAATCATGGCAGATTATGAAGAACAAATGCTTGCCTTACAAAAACCTTTACAACCAGACCGAGTAGTTTGGAGAGTTCAACAATCAGGATTTTCTAAACAAGGGAAACCTTGGGCTATGGTTCTTGCTTATATGGATAATCGGGCAGTCCAAGAACGTTTTGATGAAGTTTTTGGAATTGCCGGATGGAAGAACGAATTCAAAACAGCTCCAGATGGTGGGACATTATGTGGCATATCCGTTAAGTTTGGAGACGAATGGGTAACCAAATGGGATGGCGCAGAAAATACTCAGGTTGAAGCAGTCAAAGGTGGATTATCTGGATCAATGAAGAGAGCAGCTGTCCAATGGGGAGTAGGTAGATATTTATATGACTTACCTACCAGTTTTGCTCAAACCTCACTTGAAAAGACTGATGGTTGGAACAAAGTTTTTGATAAAAATTCAAAAAAGAACTTTTGGTGGAATAATCCACAGCTTCCAAGTTGGGCTTTACCTCAGAATTCAAAGGTTCAAAATACAAAAGCTGATTTTACTGAAGAAGAGATACCAAATCCACCTAAATTATATGTTGTTGGTAAAGATAAAAAAGAATTTGATGAGAAAAAGCTTCAAGTTGTAGTTAACAAAATGACTATTATTGCCGGAAAAGACTATGGGGCAAGTGTTGATGAACAAAATGATTGGCTAAAAATGCCACTTGATGAAGCATACAATGATATCGAAAAATTCGTAGATATAAAAAAGGAAGAACATGATTAACAATGTCACTCTAGTAGGGCGAATTACTAAAGAACCTGAACTTAGATATACACCACAAAATAAAGCAGTTGCCACTTTTACTCTTGCAGTTAATCGAGCATTTAAAAATGCTAATGGAGAAAGAGAAGCTGACTTTATCAGTTGTGTTATTTGGGGTAAATCAGCCGAAAACTTGGCCAATTGGACTCATAAAGGTCAATTAATTGGAGTTATTGGGAATATCCAAACTCGAAACTATGAGAACCAACAAGGGCAACGTGTTTATGTAACAGAAGTCATTGCAAACAATTTCCAAGTACTTGAAAAAAGCAATCAAGCAAATGGTGAACGAGTTGGTAATCCAGCTGCAAAACCACAAAATAACGATTCTTTTGGAAGTGATCCAATGGAAATTTCAGATGATGACCTACCATTTTAATTAGAATAGGGGGAAAGAAAAATGGCAGACAAAAAGAACAATAAAAGAAATATGAGAAACAACGATGAAGATTATAATCCTAAATTTAGAAAAGCAAGAAAAAAAGTATGCCCACTATGTGCAGACAAAAACTTGAAACTAGATTATAAAAATGCAGACCAATTGAGAAAATTCGTTAATGAAAAAGGAAAAATACTTCCAAGAAGAGCAACTGGTGCATGTGCAATTCATCAAAGAGACATTACACTAGCTGTTAAAAGAGCTAGACAAATAGCTGTATTACCATACACAGCAGAATAATATTAAATACACTCGAAAGAGTGTATTTTTTTGTTTAAATTTGTAGCAGATGGGGAATAATTTCAATAAAATAATATAGAAAATCAGGAGAATATTATGAAAATTGGAGTTGCCCTATCTGGTGGTGGAATACGTGGAATTGCACATGCAGGAGTGTTAAAAGCTTTAAAAGAGAATAATATAAAAGTTGATATAATAGGTGGAACAAGTGCAGGAGGAATGGTGGCAAGCCTATATGCTATGGGCTTTGAACCAGAACAAATACATGAACTATTTAAAAAATATGCTAAAGAAATAATAGGGACAAAGCATTTGCCACTTATATCTAAGCTATTGCACTTTTCTTTTAGTAAAAAAATCACACTAACAGGTTTTAATAATGGAGAAGCTATTGAAAAAATATATGATAAAGTAGCTAAAGAGCAAGGAATAGAAAAAATAAGTCAAATTCAAATGCCTTTGGTAATTCCTACTGTAGATATTATGAATCCAAAAGAATATATATTTACAAACAATATTCCAATAAATGCAGAGGACAAAAGTAAATATATTAAAGATATAACAGTTGGAAAAGCAGTAAGAGCTAGTAGTAGTTTTCCAGCAGTATTTATGCCTTGCAGAATAAAAGATTATGCATTTATGGATGGTGGGGTATTAGATAATGTGCCGGTACAAGAAGTAAGAAACCAAGGAGCCGAAAGAGTTTTAGCTGTAAAATTTGATGCTGATCAAATAGAAAAAGATAGTAACATAATGGACATTGCTATGAAGACAATTGACATTATGGGAAGTAAGATATCTGAAGAAGGCTTGAAAACAAGTGATTACATTTTAAATGTGTATACTGATAAAGTAGGTTTATTAGATATTGAAAAACTAGACAAATGTTATGAGTACGGGTATCAAAGTGTAATTAAAAATTTAGATGCAATAAAAAAGGCTCTAGGTTAACTAGAGCCATAATTTATTCTTTAACTTCTTCTAAAGCTTTTTTGGTAAATAGTGAATATACAAATATTCCTAATCCGAAAACTACAGTGAATATTGAGATATATCCTCCAACAAATGGTACTTGTTGTAATAGCCATAATACTGCAACTGAAGCAATAGAAAGTAATATAAATTTAGTTTTAGTTATATTTTTCAACTTATTTGCAAAATAGTTTCCAATTGCCATACCTAAAATAGCTATAGTAATCGAAAGAACTAAAAGATATACAACAATTAGAGCGCAGCTAGCATAAACAAAAATACCAGTAAGAGCTAATATAAGTGATGCTATTGGAACAAATATTATCGCACCAATACCAATTAATGCTGATATGAATGGCTTTTTAGTCATACTGTAGGTTGCTTTCTTTGCGAAGTTTGGTGTAACAAATGTAGCTAAAATAATAACTAGAGTAGCATATAACACAACAATAAAGAAGTTAGTAACATAATTTGAAATTATTTTAGCAGTAGATGGTTGTTCAACTGTCATTTTTTCAAAATTAACTTTTCCAATAACTACATCTTCAGGAATAGTAACTTCATTTGGTGTACTATAATTTAAATTACCACCAATTAAATTTTTAGCACCCTCATCAAAAGAAAGAGTATTTGCTGATAAATTTACATCCCTACCAACTTTACCTTGGAAAGTTGCTGTACTAACTGATAAATTTAAATCTCTAGCAACAAAACCATTTTCAGCTAATGTGAATTCTTGTGAAAGTGCATAAACATCATTAACTTTGCCTGAAATTTTCATTTCTTTGGCTAAAGCAAATACAGTACCAGTTACTTCAGCACCTGATTCAATTACTAATGAATTTGCCATTACAAATAAGTCACCTTTTACATAACCAGAAATAGTAACTTTTTGTCCCATTAAAAATGAGTTACCATTAACATAACCATTAAGTAATACATTAGTGTTACCTTCGTAAACAGCAGAGTTAGTATTTGGTATAGTAGTTGTCTCATTCTCTCCTGAGCTTTGTGAAGTTTCAGCAATAGGCATTGCACCTTCTTGACTAGTAGTAACTACATCAGTTGCGAAACAAACAGAAGAAAATACTACTAATAAAGCAAAACATAAAGCTAAAATTTTAAATGTTTTTTTCATAAAAAAACCTCCTTTTAAATTTGATATAAATATATACCATTAAAAGGAGAATGTCAACTATTTGCACGATTTACATAAATGTTTAATACAGCAATTTTCACAATTGGGTTTTTGAGATTTGCAAGTATTTCTTCCATGCCAAATTAAAATATGGTTAGCATCATAATAATATTTTTTAGGAAATAGTTTTAACAAATCTTGTTCTATTTTTTGAGGCTCTTTAGCATTTGAAAATCCAATACGATTAGATATTCTCTTAGCATGAGTATCAACAGCAATTCCTTGAGGGTTATTAAAAGCCTCAAGCATTATTACATTAGCACTTTTTCTACCAACACCTGGAATAGACATCAATTCTTCCATAGTTTGGGGAACTTCACCATTAAATTCAGTTAAGATTTTTTGAGAGGCAAGTTTTAAGTTTTTAGCCTTGTTTTTATAAAATCCACAAGAATGAATCAAGTTTTCAATATCCTCCAAAGGCATATCTGCAAAAGCTTTAGGAGTATTATATTTTGGAAAAAATTCGGCAGTTACTTTGTTTACTCTTTCATCAGTGCATTGAGCAGAGAGCATTACAGCAACCATCATCTCAAAAGGAGTATTAAAATCTAAACTACATTTTGCATCAGGATATTGTTTTTTTAATAATTCAAAAATTTCAACTGCTTGTTTTCTATTCATAATATCACCTCATAAATATATTAAAACACAAAAAAAGGGAACTTTCAACAAGAGAAAACATAAAATGGTAACAGATAAGAAAAAAACTTAATATAATATACAAAAGAATTAGGGAGGTAATTTACATATGTTATGTGCATTGAAAAAAACATTAGGTGTATGCCTTATAGGTTTGGGACTTGGAATATTGCTTGTATTATTACTTCCGATATCAGGCTGGCTATTTACTATTGGACTTGTGATTGTAATTGTTGGTTTAATGTGGTTATCTTGTTAAAAAGGAGAGTGAATAATAAATGACTATTGTTGTAAAAAAAGTTCCAAAATGTTTAAGAGGAATTGTAAAATTATTATTTGGAATAAAAGAAAAATGATACGAAAAAAGAGGCTATTCATATAGCCTTTATTTTCTGTTTGTATATCTATTATAATAACTCATTAATTAAGCTCTAGCAACTTTTCCAGAACGTAAGCATTTTGTACAAGCATGAATTGTTTGAGTTTCACCATTAACAACAGCTTTTACTCTTCTTAAATTTGGTTTAAAAGTTCTAGTTGTTCTTCTACTAACGTGAGAACGAGCAATACTTATTTTGTTTCCATGAGCTAATGTTTTTCCACAAATATCACATTTTGCCATTAAACTGCACCTCCTATGCGAAATCTAAAATTGACTAAATACAAGTTTAACACATAATTTTAAAAATTACAAGACTTTTTTGAAAATTTGGTAAATTTCCACAAATTAGTTGACAAATACGGAAAATATATGTTATACTAATAAACGTAAATTAAAGAAGCAATCCATGCTCACCTTAAGCAGATGGCAAAAAGGTAAATATTTTACTTAATTTATTAGGTATTTTTGTGTGTGGATTGATTTTTAAATCAATCTTTTTTTGATTTAATTTTATGGAGGTGTTTTATTATAAAACAAGATTTACCAATCAATGAACAAATTAGAGCAAGTAAAGTACAACTAATTGATGAAAATGGAGAAAAAAAAGGAGTAGTAAGTCTTAGTGAAGCTCTAGATATGGCTTTTGAAAAAAAATTAGACTTAGTTATGGTTTCTCCAAACCCAGAAATGCCAGTTTGTAAAATTATGAATTATGGCAAATACAAATTTGAACAATCTAAAAGAGAAAAAGAAGCTCGTAAAAAGCAAAAAAGTTTTGAAGTAAAAGAAATTCGTATCACACCAAATATTGATACACATGATTTTGAATTCAAAGCTAAAAATGCGAGAAAATTTTTAGAAGATGGCAACAAAGTAAAAATCACATTAAAATTTAGAGGAAGAGAAATGAACTATATTAAATTAGGAGAAGAAGTTCTTCAAAAATTTATAGATGATTTATCAGATATTTCTGTTCCAGAGAAAAAGCCACTTTTAGAAGGTAAAAACATGTTTATTATATTGGCTAAAAAAGCTGATAAGTAATATATACAAAAAGCATTAAATTTAAAGGAGGAATAAATTATGCCAAAACTAAAAACAAACAAAGCAGCTAAAAAGAGATATTCTTACACAGCTACTGGAAAAGTTAAAAGAACAAAGGCTAATAAAAGACATATTTTAGCTAGAAAAACAAGCAGAGCAAAATCTAGAGGAAAAGTGCAAGATGCTTATGCAGATAAAACATGTGAAGCAGGAATCAAAAAAATGCTACCATATGGAAACTAAAAATAGAAGAATAGAGGAAGGTGAATTAAAATGGCAAGAGTAAAAACAGCAATAATTACTCGTAAAAAACATAAAAAAATATTAAAAAGAGCAAAAGGATATTATGGTGCAAAACACTATAGATTTAGAATGGCTAAACAAGCTGTTATGAAATCTGGAAAATATGCTTATGTAGGAAGAAAAGACAAAAAGAGTAATTTTAGAAAATTATGGATAGCAAGAATTAATGCAGCAGCTAGAATGAATGGAACAACATACAGCAAATTAGTTGCAGGACTAAAAAAAGCAAATGTTGTTGTTAACAGAAAAATGTTAGCTGAACTTGCAGTAACAGATCCAAAAGCATTTACTGAAATAGTAAAAGTAGCTGAAAAAGCAAGCAAATAAATAAAATATTTATAGAAGAACAGAACCCAAAAAGTGTTTAAACTTTTGGGTTCTGTTTAATTGTATATTCTATTAAGAATACAATATTATGCTTTGAATCTGTGAAAATCAATGAGAAATTGCTCTACGTCATTAGAAGACTTAAAGTTAATACTGAAGGTTAAGTAACACATATCCTCATCAGCACTAACTTGAATGCCTACTACTTTACTCTTTGTGAGATTAGAAATAGTTATGGAATCTGCAAAAAGAGAAGCAATAGTCTCGGATAGTGACAACAGTGATCTTTGACTGCCTTGCATTGAAGTGAAGGAAATCATTGTTTCGGAACTTTTGGAAGCTTCCCATTCATTATTTAGATGGAATGAATTGGGATATTGAGAAATAACGTAATTGACAAAATCGTTTGCAACTTTTGCATTCTTAAATTTTACAATTAGTACATTTTCTCCCATAGCTATAGAAAGTTGTTGTCCATTGAATTGCTGGATGATGTTTTGAATTTTGGTTTTTATAGTGCAACCAAATTCAATCCGTACAAGATTTTTTTCGATTTCGTATGACCAATTATAGATATTGATCATTTAAAGCACCTCCTATAAAATTTACATAATTATAACATTAATAAAACGAAAAAACAATATAAAATTATGAAAAACAATAAAAACGTAATCATATTATGTTGACAACAACTTGAAAAAATGGTAAAATTTGAATATGACAGTAAATACTTTTTTAATGCCTTTGACAAATGGAGGAGGTAGAATCATGAAGAAAGACATTAGATTTTTGGTCACCAATAGTTGCAACTATGGTTGCTACTTTTGCCACGCAGAAGGTGTAAGTGGAACATTAGGGAAGAATGAACTGACGGTAGAGAATTACATTACTCTCTTCAATCTCTATTCTGAGCTTGAAGGATGGAATGGTGTTACTCTGTCTGGAGGAGAACCGTTCCTATTTCGGGACATCGACGAGTTGCTCAAACGCCTTTATGAGGCAGGAGCACAGGTAACTGTGGTTACAAATGGAGCATTGCTTGACCGGCATCTTCCGGCTATCAAGTACATCAAAAGAATTAATGTTTCTATTCACACTACAGACCCGCAAATGTATGGGACAATCATCGGAAGAGACGGGGAAAAACTGTATGCGGTTGAAAATAACCTGAAGACAGTAAGAGCTCTTTATCCTGAGTTGGAAATTAGGCTGAACGTAACCCCGTGTTTGCAAAACGGTTGGAGCATTGACGAATTCAGAAATTTGATTTCGTATGCTAAAATGGTTGAAGCAACTGTGAAATGCACCGAACTTTTCCCGTATAACCAGCAGGATTGTGTGAGAATTGAAACACTGCGACAGCAGGTGCAGGAATTGGGCTATACCTATATTCCTACGGATGACAGAACAGAGTGCTATGAAAATGAAGGACACAGAGTCTTTCTGACACAGTGT
>OMBN01000501.1_pt1 | contig 25946 bp, 20 predicted proteins | sample 1644891 | NCBI WGS metagenome assembly OMBN01 (sample SAMEA103958144, study PRJEB25191) | human gut metagenome | reverse complement strand
ACCCACGGGATGAGGGGCGCGCCCCTCATCATAAGTTTTTCGCTTCATACTAATTTATAATAATTATATCCGCATTTTTGTAAAATGTAAATCGTTCTAATGTATAAGACCGCACTTTTTTTGAATATACTACTCATTTTCCCGTTTTGCAACATTCAGCCACTTCTTTTTCCATGTGTCAGGATAGATTAGAAAGCATAGAAACTTGACACGAATCGCTTTGCACATATAATAATATATGTAGCGTATCCATTTTCCTTTGCCAGGTATCCGTTCCTGACGCAAAGATTCGTTCCTTCCCGCAGAGCTTGGCTTTGCTATATTCTTTACAAAAATAAATTCTTGAGTAGCTTCCCGTTTTTGGGGGAGGCTGCTCATTTTCTTTGAGATGAAAAATTCAAGCGTCCGTCGGCTCATTCGCCTACGGACGCTTTTTATTATAGATAGCAATATATTTTCAAAAATCAAACCACCTTTTCAGAATCAAAACCTGTAAATGTGATATTGTCTGGGTCAAGCTCTTGTTTGGGTTATGAGGTCTGAGAGATGAATCAAGTACCTCCCCGTCTTGCACCGGAAGACGTTAAATCCGATGCCGCTCCGCATGAGCGATTGTGTTTAGGCGCTTAAAAGCCCCCGCCTTTGTTGTGTCTGCGGTGAAATGATGCAACCTGACAATGTCACACAAATCTACTCCAGGGCACACCCGAGTTGCAGCGGCGGGTGTGAAGGAACTCTACAGCTGCAATGAATTCTAGCGCAAGGTATGAGGCTCCGCCGGTGGACTCTTATCTTTAGAATGAACTCTTTTCTTAACAAAGAGCTCTCGGTGAACTGGTTATTTGACGCCGTCGGCGGAAAATAACCAGTGAACCCTATAAAACCGGCAGTATGGGAGACCTTTAGCAAGTTCCCATCACTTGGGTTAGCGGACACCCGATAAAAAAGACTGAGCTGTATTTACCTCGTCGCGTTGCGGCTGGCAGTGCATATTTGCACTGATTTTGTAATAGGTGGTTGATTATATATATGAGCAAAAAACATAGGGTCAGTGCGCCAAAAAAGAAGAAAGTCGGGAGTCTGGCTTATCAGATTAAAAAATTGGAACTCCGACGCAAAGGCAAAGATAAGCCTATGCTGGCAAAGACAGAGCAGCAATACAAAAAGCACGCGTTCAAATTTGTAGAATACTGCAAGGTAACGTATCAATGCAAAACATTGGAGGAATGCAAAGAACACATTCAGGACTATGCGAATTATTTGACCGCCAGCGGTAAAACGCCGTCGACGACGCATACATATCTCGCGGGCATTTGCAGGGTGCTCGACGTTCCGCTGGAGGATATAAACAAGCCAATCCGCATCGTGGCTGAAAATACGCGCTCTCGCGGCAGCAAGGCTGTGGATACTCGAAAAGATGCCGGGCGCGACGCATCACCGCGCCTGTATGATTTCGCCAGCATTGTTGGTATCCGGCGGAACGAATATCTGCACCTGCGTCCAGATGACCTTGTTGTAGATGACTTTGGAAATCCCTGCATACTTGTACGCAAAGGGAAAGGCGGGAAGCAGCAGCTTCAGCGGATACTTCCGGAAGAATTAGAATCGGTGAAAGCAGTCTTTGACCATCCGGCAGACGGAAATCATTTATTCAGCAAAGAGGAAATGGATAACAAAATTGATTTGCATCACCTGCGCGCATTGCGTGCTCAAGAAATGTATAAATACTATTTGGAGCGCATCCGTAACGAGACAGGTTACCGTGAGCGACTTATATCGGAGATTAAGTACACTTGGGAACAGGATGACCTCAAACGCAACGATAACGGTTATCGCCCCAAGCGGTGGAAAGACTGCAAGGTCAACGGAAATTATGTTTTGCGCGGTCACAACCGAGACTTGGCATTGAAAAACGGGCTTCCTGTGTCGTATGACAGACTGGCACTGTTGGCCGTATCCATCTATCATTTAGCTCATTGGCGGCACGATGTGACCGTAGCGAATTATCTGCTTGCCATCTAAAGATATAGTAGAACCAAGCAACGTGTCTCATCCACATTGCTTGGTTCTACAGTCGCAAAAGCTATCTGTCGGTATAAATTCCGAGTGCATATTCTCGTAGCACCGGGTTTCCTAAAACAGCAAGGTATCGTCGCAAATTGCTTACACATTGTTTATCATCACTTGGTTCTGAGGCAATTTCTCTCATCAACACCAGTGAAGCCTGCACGCGCAGATTGTGCGTTGCCTGAATCCAAGTAAAGAACATTTCTCTCCATGCGAAATTGCCAATCAATGAGTCTGACGGGTTGATTCCTGCTAACACCGCGACCATGTACTGCAGAAAATCCGACGGAGGAAGCAAGTCCGTTCCCGCAGCGGTCAGAGCATCAAGCCTGCAACGCAATGACGCAAGCCACGCCCACATCGTATCAGAAAATTCGATTCTTTCGTTTGGGGTCCATAGAAATGCCAAATCATCAGGACTGCATCGCAAAAAGCCCGCTGTCGATACCGGCTCAGCGGGAAGCGGTGCGGTGCGTTCGCCATAGATATTTACGAACTCCATATATTTATCCCGCAGGGTATTCGGCGGAAAAATATCGAGCACTTTTCGAATGTCTCCGATACATTGCGTTTTGAAGTTTGTTCCAAGTATCTGATTCAGCCAGCCAACATATCGGTCTGTGGGAAAAAGGTGACCATTCATATGTGCAAACGCATTCGCGCCCGGCGCATATGTTTCCAGCACATACGCTGCTTGCATGACATTTCGGAACTGATTTTGGCCGACCTTTCCGGTTGTCAACCAACCGGACGCATCCAGCGTACACTGCTCCCAATAATCGTTTTCAATATAATTATACTGCCAATCAACGACGCCTCTGTCGGTATCGAATTCCGGCTTGTGGACGAGCATAATGTTCTTCCCGTAGAGCTGAATGGTATCGTATTGCATCATTCCGCCCTGCGTTAGGACTGTGAGCATTTGCTCAACGTAGGTTTCCCACTGTTCCTTCGGAATCGAAACATTGCCCATTACACCGACAAATGTACCCATTCGTATCCCTCCCGAATTTTTCTGTACCCCATTATTGTAATAGCAATGGGCAACGTTGTCATTGAAGCACGGCTTCAATGACAGGAGGCAAATCTTGTGTATAATTAAAATATGGGAAGCACAGATTACGTGGTTTGTGCTTCCTACCACAGCAGGACGCGGGGCGGCATCCCCGCCGTGAGACGGCACGTAAAACCCGATAGCAGTTCCGGACATAAGGGCCGGAGGGTCGACTGACGACGTTAAAAGCAGGCTGCTGCAGCAGCTAGTGGGTGGGACACGATAAACCCGGCAAAGGAGCCTGTATGGACGAAGAAACGAAGCTATCAGAGGCGGAATGGTATTTTCGGCAATCCGAGGAATCCAGAGAGTTCTACATCGTCTTTGGAACGGTTTGCCGAAAATATGGCGTGATGTGGAGCGATGCCTCCCCAGCGGTCAGAGAGTGCATCAGTGACCTGGTGAAGCTGACGTTGGAGCGCAATGCCGCCGAGCGGCGGCTAGAGTTGCTTCTTGCAGGCGACTAAACGGAAGCGAAGAGCCTAAACCGGCTCTTCGCTTTCTGTATGAGCATTGAAGCACAACTTCAATGCTTTTTGCTGTAGCCTCTGCTATGCTGTGTTTAGGAGGTGTGTGAAAAAATGACAAAGGAAACGTTTATAAACACGATGGAGCTTTTGAAGCGGCAGCAGGACCTGAATTGCGGGCTTGCACAAGAGCTGCAAATCACGCTGAGGCGTGCGTTCCCGGATGCCTATGACTGGATATTGTGGTGGCTTGCCAAGCCAGCCAATTTTGCGATATGGACGGACGATGAACCGCAGCGATGGAATCTAGGCGATGCAGGCTCGCTGTACAATTTCATCTCCGGCGCAGCCGTCCGAGACCCTGCCTTGCGCGGCAATGATATGTCTATGCTGTTTCTGGTCGTATCGCAGGAATTATACGAGCAGCTGAAGGACCACGCTCTTGAAACAGGTCTGAACCTGCAAGAGCTTATGCTCATTATCCTCAAATGGCTACTGAAGCACCCCGGCAAAATCCGGCGTATCATACACACGGATATTGGGGATGTCTGAATACGGCATATCAAAACCGCCGACTGTTTGCGCAGTCGGCGGTCAGAGTTCTTCATTCTTCATCTCTTCTCCTGTCAGGCTGCTGGGAAGTAGAGCGGCAGCTCTGCGGGCGCGGCGCCGATGATGCGCAGCACATCGTACATCTCATCCACACGCCATGGAACCTGTCCGGTCATGCGATGGCTCAGACTGGTTTCAGACATTGCGAGTGCACGCGCTAAATCCCGCTGCTGCATTTTCAACTGCCGTAAACGGCCAGCCAGGAAATCGTAGCTCATATCCACATCCTCCTTTCCAAGTTATACTTTTATTGTATGTGCGGAGGATTTTTTGTCAAGCTTTTGGGGTATCCGGGCTGCAAGAGTCAATTCCTTGATTTTTAGACAGGTGTTATTGTAAAATAAGATTATGAAAACGCTGCCCGGGCGCTACCAACACCCGGACAGCCGCAGAAATTATTCACTCTCTCGAAGCAAATGTCTCCTTCTGCATTGCCAGTCTACCACACGGCGATGTTAAAAGCAAGGGGGACGGAAAGGAGTCCTATGCGAAAAAATGAGGCCAAGTGGTATGACAGTGCAAAACGATGGCAAATCAAAATCCAAAAGGATGGAGAACGCCGCACTTTTTTCTCATCTATAAAAGGAACGAAGGGTAAAATCGCCGCCGAAAAAGCGGCGGATGCTTGGTTAGAAAGCGGACTGGCAAGCGAAAGCACAAAATGCGGAGAATTGCTGGATGCCTATTTTGGCCATATTTCCAAGAGCACCAGTAAAAGCAACGCCAATCAACAGGAAAATTTCGTAAAAAACTACCTGAAACCGGCGATTGCCGCGAAGAAAATCAAGAAGCTCACGCTGCTCGACTTGCAGGCAATCATTGATAATGCGTATGCGCAGAAGAACTTGTCACAAAAAACGCTGAAAAATCTGCGCGGCTGCATTTCCGGATTTATCAAATACTGTCGGCTCGGTAATTATACAAATCTCAACACTGCGGACCTCACAATCCCCAGAAGCGCAAAACGTCCGTCCAAAGAAATCCTCGCGCGAAGCAGCATTCAGACGCTGTTCACAAAGGATGTGACGCAGTTTCGCGGTGCGCTGCAGGCAGACAGACTGGTGTATTCATGCTTATCGTCTTGCGGTGCTGGAAGGACTGCGCCCGGGTGAGCTGCTGGGATTGCGTTGGGAGGACTTGAACGGTTCTACATTGACGATTCATCAGTCCATTAACGATTTGGGAGAGGTTACAGACGGTAAAAATGAAAACGCAAACCGTACCATTGTGCTGACCGGACTTGCGATGCAGGAAATCGAGGCACAGCGCAAACAACTGCACGACCGCGGAATGGTTTGCAAGTGGATTTTTCCAAACGAAAAGTGTCAGCCGTTCCGTCAGAAGGCCTTTCGCAACCGCTGGTACAAGTATTGTGAAACGAACCAAATCAGCGCGGTCACGCCTTATGAGCTCCGGCATACTTTCGTGTCTATCTGTGATGAAATGCCGGACGGACTCAAAAAGCAGGTCGTCGGGCACAGCCGCAATATGGATACCAATGGCATCTACGGACACCGGAAAACCGGCGACTTGGAGCGCGCCGCGGCGTATAGCGATGCCGCGTTCCGGGCAATCCTCTAACAGCATAGAAAATGAGGCTGTACAGTGTGGCACAGCCTCATTTTTATAATTCTTGCAGAATCTCTTTAGTCTGCACCCGCTGTCGCAAGTTCAGATATACTTGCGGTCAAAAAACTAGAGCCGCAGCATAGCGCTGCGGCCCTTACAAAACCGAAGTTTTTCTTTGTAGTTTTATTATATGCGGCGGAACCCAAAAAGTCAATGGGAGTCCATCAGGCTGTCTGTTAATTTTACGAAAAATTCATGTGTGGATGTCAGCAGACCATTTCCGGCAAAATAATCCTTGTGCATTGACATTCTCGTATGCAGCAAGTCATAAAGCTCTGTAAGCCGTGTGTTTCGGGTGTTCTCGCTGGTCACAACTTTGTCATAGACATACAGAAGGTGGACAATTTGGTTGATACGGCGGTTTGCCAGCTTCTTTTTACGCATATTTTCGCCGATACCGGCGCGGCAGACAAAATCCGTGATGAACCGCGGCGTTCTGCTTACATTTCGCTCAGATGCTTCCTCCGGCCGCAGGTCATTGATGATGCAGTTATTGTGCGCAGCCGCATTGCGAATCTGCCGGACTCGGTCAAGGCTCTTTCCGTCAATCGGAGACTCCCAGCCGGATTCTGCTGCATAGAATGCAATAAGGTCTTCCAAATCACCGAATGAAATAACCTCCACGAATACCCAAATCGGCATTTCGCCGCGATATTTTTTCATGAGTCCTTCACAGTAAGGATTCTTCGTGTTTTGTCCAATCTTGCGGGATATCGCGCCGGAGCGTTTTGAAATGTTTTTTGCGCGTTCCTCGAAATTTACGCCGCTTGTGTCCGTGATGAAGTCCGTGACAATTTTGTAGCCGTCTTCGCCGTTTCCGGCTTGCAAATTATTTTCAACCGCCTTAATTAGACTGACTTTTAAGAAGTGTTCAATATCAAGGCACATTTTCAGCAAAATGTGCCTGACCTCCACATCAATACGAGCCAGTTCAATCAGGTAGGCAAAGTCCAAGTCACGGTATTGGCCTTTTCGGGGGCCAGCCGGAAATTTTGTGTAGTTCTTTCGATACGATGAAAGCTTGAAATAGTTGTTATTTCTTCCGAGATAGTCCTTAGCTTCGTCTTCCGAAATAATTTCAAACGTGATGCCCTTTTCTTTCGAGTGAGCAATTAAACCATCCACACCCAGCATCGGCTTCAGCGGCATTCCAAGCGCCCCCATTCCTGCTTTTATAATTTGAATTATACCATGCCAAAGCAGAAAAAGCCATATAAACATAAAGATGAGATTATTTGATTTGCAAAAATACACAGGAAATATTTGTAGCTACTCACAGTGGACTTTTGTGTGGATTTTGTATTATACGTGAAAAAACAATTAGACGTGCCACATTTAATCGTACCCACTTTCGTACCCACTTTTATTTTCGGCCACCGAAACACAGTATTTTTAAGCACAAGAAACGCAAGCAAAATGCCTGTAATCTCAATGAAATTTCGATTGCCGCCACAATTATACGTGGTTCAAATTCCTCTCCCGCAACCATAAAACCACCGCATTTCACTTGAAATTCGGTGGTTTTTCTAACTTTTCACATTGCTTTGCAATTCTGCAAAACTTGCTTTGACCCCATTTTGACCCCAATTGGTGCTAAAACGTCCGTATGTCAGGGAGCATCCTTGCTTCGTACATTGAAATGTATCTCAGTTAAGGCACATCTTTAGAGGAATAAATGAACGCAGATGTTTGTTGCAGCATCAGGCGCAGATGAATACTGGCGTCAGCTTCTTTCCAGGCATCCTGAGGAGCCAAAAATTATCATAAACCTTTCCATTTCTAGTTGAAATACGAAAAATAATAACATACAATATAAATATTGGAAAAGAAGTTAAGGAGGAGCATTATGGGGTATATTGCGGATATTCTCAAATATGAGGGTGACAACACTACATTTGTCTGGAAGCATCCATGCGAAGATTTTAACAGTTACACGCAGCTCATCGTTCATGAAACCCAGGAAGCCGTTCTGTTTCTGAATGGCCAGGCACTTGACTCCTTTGGTCCCGGCCGTCACACACTGGAAACGCAGAATACGCCGCTGCTGAGCAACCTTCTGAACCGCGCAACAAATGGCAAAACGCCGTTTCACTGCGAAGTCTACTTTATCAATAAGACCGAGCAGATGGCCATTCGCTGGGGCACCGACAGCCAGGTGCAGTTTCTTGAGCCCACCTATCACTTCCCGCTCAGTCTCGGCGCAAGCGGTGAAATGAGTCTGCGTGTGCAGGACGCCAGGCGGCTTTTGCTCCGTCTTGTCGGCACAGAATCCACACTTGACCGCCAGACGCTTGCCGCCTGCTTCCGCGCGTTTTTGATGGCACGGATCAAGCCCTATATTGCGCAGTTCATGCAGGCAGACACGGTCAGTATTTTTGAACTTGATGCACATCTGTTGGATTTCTCCAGTTCCCTGCGGCAACAGCTCCTGCCAGACTTTGCGGATTATGGCGTGGAACTTGTGCGCTTCTTCGTCACAAATCTCGCGCGGCCTGATGGCGAAGCACAATATGAAAAATTCAAGGATCTGCATTTCCGCAAATATGCCGACATTGCCGAGGCGCAGCTCCGCCAGCAGACGGATCTGATCCAGGCGCAGACAGAAGCGCAGAAAACGATCATCGCTTCCCATGCAATCGCACAAAAGCGCATGCAGGAAGGATATACCTATCAGCAGGAACGCAGTTTCGACGTGGCGCAGGATGCAGCAAAAAATGAAGGAGCCGGCGGGCTGACCGGACTCGGCATCGGCATTGGTGCGATGGCCGGTGTCGGCGGCAGTGTTGGAGGTCTGGTTGGAAACGCGGTCCGCGATGCGCTGCACAGCACAGTGCAGCCGCCGGAGGCAATCGTTTTCTGTGAAAACTGCGGCGCGGAGCTCCCGCAGGACGCAACATTCTGCGATAACTGCGGACACGCTGTCGCTCGCGATAAAAATATCTGTGCCAAATGTGGATATCGATTTACAAGAGCCGGAAAGTTCTGCCCAAAATGCGGTGCGGAGAGGGAGGAATAAGAGATGCGAACAAGGAAATGGCTTGCTGTCGTCCTGGTATTTTTGACTCTGGCTTATTGCGGGATCGCCGCCGTAGTTTATGATCATTCCGCAAGTGTTGAGGTCTATTGCTTTGCGGATACGCCTGCTCTCAGCTGGGCAAAGCGTCACGGCGCATCGATCTCGCTTCTTGGAGATTCCGAAAAGGAGCATCTGCAGTATCTGGAGAGCTTTACATATACGCGGAATGACACGACCTGTACCATTACCGGCTATACCGGCACGAGTACGCATCTGGTCATTCCGGAGGCAATCAACGGATACCGCGTAACGGCCGTAGCAGAGCATGCGTTTGACAACTGCAGCGGCTTACAGGAGATCGTCCTTCCGAAGACCTTGCAGGAGTTCGCGCCGCTGCACACCACGCAATACCTGCTGCTTGTCTATGCAAATTCTTCTACCGAACAGGCGCTGCAGCAGGCGGTCTCGGCCAAAGAACACGCAGAAGACATAAAAGCTGCCGCTGAAAAAGCCCCCGCCGCGCTGGCTGAGGCGAAGCAGGAAGCAGAACGTCTGGAAAACGAAGCGCTGGAAGCAGAAGCCGCGTTGACCGCTGCGAAAGCTGAAGACGCTGAAGATCAGGCACAGGCAGAGGCTTTACAGCAAACTGCCGAAGAAAAGCGCGCGCAGGCTGACGCCGCTGCCAAAGCAGCAGAAGATGCTCAGACAGAGGCAGACCGTCTGGAACGGGAGCTGCATGCGATCCCGCAGGAAACCTTCACGGTTTGCGCGTATTCCCATCTTGCAGACTCTGCTTCTGTGAATTTTAACAATGCAGACATTCCGTTTACATACAGCGAAACAGGATCCGGCGTGACGCTTGTTTCCTATACAGGCAGCAGCGCAGATATCATTGTCCCGACCGCGATCAACGGGTTCCCTGTGACAGCCATTTCGTTCCCTGTGACGGAAAGGACGCGTTCGATCCTGCTGCCGCCGTCTGTTGCGGAAATCAGCTCCGATCTGACCCAGCCGCGCTATGACGCACCCTTCTGGCTGAACCTCCTGCTTGTCATGCTTGGGCTGGCGCTTGCTCTGTTTATGGCGCGGATGGCCGAAAAACGCAGGACCAGCCCGGACGCGCGCTTTATGGGGATCCCGCTGATCCATTCCGGCGTCAAATATTTCGTACTGCTGCTTCTGTGGGCGGCAGCCTGCCTTGCGTTCAAGTGGTCGGCGGTTCTGCAAAACGCGGTTGGGCTCGGGCTTCTTGTGCTTGGCATCGTCGAGCATGTTTTGACTTTGCACGCAGTCGGGAACGCCGAGCAGATCGGTGCGCAGGTAAAAGAAAAAACCGATTTCATCCGGGACTGCCGCCGGAAAGCCGCTTTGCTGCAGGCGAAAGCAGAAACCCAGCCGCTCAAAGAAAGCTGTGCACGCGTTACAGACGCGCTGGCTTATTGCGACCCGGTCTCCGGTGAAGAAACGGCTGCTGTGGAAGCGGAGTTGTCCGCCGCGCTGCACCGGCTCTCCCGCGCGGTCGATATCGGTGATGAAGCGGACGCAGAAAAGCAGGCAAGCACGCTTCTGCGCCTGATCGCCGAACGGGCGGCGCTGCAGAAGTCTGCAAAGTGACGATTAGAGAAGAGAGGGTATTTTCATGCCTGTTTTGAGATGCAAAATGTGCGGCGGGACGATGGAGATTGATGCGAAGCAATCCGTCGCAGTTTGCCAATACTGCGGAACGCGGCAGACGCTGCCGCGGTTGGACAGCGAGCGGATTGCCGGGCTTTATGAGCGCGCGGAGCTGCTGCGCCGGGGAAATGATTTCGACAAGGCAGCGGCCGTCTATGAGCAGATCGTCTCGCTTGCGCCAAACGACGCGGAAGCGTACTGGTCGCTCGTCCTGTGCCGCTACGGAATCGAATATGTCGAAGACCCGGCAAACCATAAGCGTGTGCCGACGATCAACCGCATCCAGTTCGCTCCCATTTTGGATGATGCGGACTATCTGTCCGCGCTCTGGAATGCCGATGATGAGCAAAGAGCTGTTTACATCGCAGAGGCTAAAGCGATTGAGACGATCCAAAAAAGCTATCTGGCGCTCTCCGAGCGGGAAAAACCGTTTGATGTGTTTATCTGCTACAAGGAAACCGATGACAACGGCAAACGCACCATGGACTCTGTGCTGGCAAACGACCTCTATCACCAGCTGACGCAAGAGGGCTTCAAGGTCTTCTTTTCGCGCATCACGCTGGAAGACAAGCTTGGGACAGAATATGAGCCGTACATCTTCGCCGCCCTCAACAGCGCCAAAGTTATGGTCGTACTTGGCACCAAGCCGGAATATTTCTCTGCCGTCTGGGTGCGCAACGAATGGTCGCGCTTTCTGGCACTCATCAAGAACGGAGAACAGAAGGTTCTGATTCCGGCGTATCGGGACATGAACCCGTATGATCTGCCGGAGGAATTTTCGCACTTGCAGGCGCTCGACATGTCGCGGCTTGGGTTCATGCAGGACTTGATCCGTGGGATCAAGAAAATCCTCGGCGCGGAAGCCGTTGCGGGTGCAGCAAATACCACATCGCCCCTGCTGCGCCGGGCGTTCTTGTTTTTGGAAAATCGCGAGTGGAAGAACGCGGAGAGCTACTGCGAACGCATTCTCGACCAGGAGCCGGAAAACGCGCAGGCGTATGTCTGCAAGCTCATGGCAGAGCTGCAGGTCAGCGACCGGGCTGACCTGCAAAAGCACGCCGCCGCGCTGCCGAAAAACAATACTTACCGCCTGGCCCTGCGCTACGCCGACGCACCGCTCAAAGCGGAGCTTGAGGGTTATGCGCAACAGGAAGATAAGCCACAGCAAAAACGGGGCGCAGCGCAGGCAGCCTCCGCTATCCGTACTTGGATAAACCGGATCCGGCGCAATCCGCTCCCGATTTTCCTGATTGCCGCAGTGCTCTGTATTGCTCTGATCGTTTATTTAACGGCGTATGTTGCCCCCTCAAAGAAGCTGAACAGAGCGATGGCGCTCATCGATGCCGGGGAGTATGATACGGCATACCCGATGCTGGAGTCGCTTGGGAGGGACGAACTCATCGCGGACAGCCGCTATCAGCGTGCGGTAGCACTCGCCGAAGCGGGAGATTTCTCGGAGGCGATGAAAATACAAAGTGAACTGGAAGGCAATCCGGACATCACACAGGCGCAGATGGATCATCTGTCAGCACTTTTAAAGAACGGCCGCGAACCGGCCGCAGCGGACACACCGGAAGCACGCATTCCCGGCTGGAAAGCCGCCTATCGAAGAATCCTCGCGAATACTGCCGAGGAATATTCGGATCACAGGGACATCTGCACGTATGCTTTGTATGATATTGAGGAGGACGGGACACCGGAGCTGTTCTTAAAGGCCGGGGCCAGCGAAGAGGATTGCCGCTTCATGCTATATACTGCTGTGGAGGACGAACCGATTTCGCTGGCGACATTCCCAGCAGCGCACCTGTCCGTCTGCGGTATCTCGGAAAAAGGTTTTTTCCTGCTGCACGGCGAATCCATGGGAGACGAATGGATCCAACGATGCACCGTGTTCAACGGCGAGCTGTCCGCGGAGACGGTGTTCGGTGCATATGGAAAAGATCGGCACGCACTGACCCATCTGGACGTCTATGAAATTGACGATGACACCGGCCTGAACTGGACTGCGAATCAAGCTGAGGATAACCAGGCTGTCCTTGACAAGTATGTGGATGACTATCTGATCCCTTGCAGCAGCACGGACTATCTGACCGACAAAAACCTTCAATGGCTGAGCTGGGAAGAATGTACGCTTGCAAGAAACGAGATCTACGCCCGCCATGGGCGGATCTTCAAGACAGCCGAGATCGCAGCATATTTTAAGAGCAAAGACTGGTACGCAGGGACAATCCCGAGCAACGTATTCGATGCAAATGAGGCTGGATATCTGAGCGACGTTGAGTATGCAAATACCAGATTCATTCTGGATTATGAAAAAGCAAAATTCGGCGGTTCCTATTACTAACGGGAGAGAACAAAATGAAAAAGATTAAAAAGCTGCTCCTGCTTGCAATCGCTGGCGCTATCTTTTTTACGCTTGCAGGCTGCAGCAGCAAACAATCTGAAGAAGACCTGATTGACAAAGTCCTTTGGCAGACGGAACAGCTGGAAACACAGAAAGCGGACGTACCGCCGCAGTCTCCGCAGGAAGAAACAGTGCCAGAAGAGGCGCCTCCCGTGAATGAGCCTGTGCATATAGAACCGATACTCTCTTCGGCTGAGCAGCAGGAGGATCCGCCGGAAGAGCCAGCACCTCAACCACACGAAGCATGGCTTATCGTGATCGATCCGGGGCACCAGAGCCACGGGAACTACGACACCGAGCCGCTTGGTCCCGGTTCCGCCGAGACAAAGGCGAAGGTCGCAAGCGGAACCGCTGGTACAGCATCCGGCCTTGCGGAATATGAGCTGAATCTGCAGGTTTCCCTTCTCTTGCGTGATGAGCTTGAGGCGCGCGGATATCACGTACAAATGACGCGCGAAAGCAACGACGTTGATATTTCCAATGCAGAACGGGCACAGCTTGCCAACGAAGCCGGTGCGGACGCCTATCTACGTATCCATGCCAACGCAGCAGACAGCTCCGCTGCCAATGGCATGATGGCGATTTGCATGACAAAAAGCAATCCATTCAATGCAGATCTCTACCCAGACAGCTATGCGCTGTCGGAAGCTGTTTTGAATGCGGCTGTCGAGGCAACTGGCGCAAAAAAAGAATATATCTGGGAAACAGACACTATGACGGGGATCAACTGGTCCGAGGTACCGGTCACCATTCTGGAAATGGGCTACATGACAAACCCGGAAGAAGACCTGCTTCTGGCATCGGAAGCCTATCAGGAAAAAATCGTGCAGGGAATCGCGAACGGCTTAGATGCCTATTTCTCTGAACGAAAGGCGCCAGCCGGACCGCTTGCAAAGCTTGAAAAAAGCATTCAAACAGAACTGAGCCGCCTGACAAGCAAGTGGGATGTTTGGGTCGAGGATCTGACAGATGGAACAAGCATCCATTGTACGCAGAACATCGAGGAAAACCAGCCGATGGTTTCGGCCAGTCTGATAAAACTCTTTATCATGGGTGCTGTCTATGATAAGATCGAGACTGGCGCGGTAAAAGAATCCGATGTCAGTGAAAAACTGGAGCAGATGATCACGGTCAGCGACAATGCGGCAGCAAACAGCCTGACGATGCTGCTTGGAAGCGGTGATGAAGAAGCCGGACGAAAGACAGTCGAAACATGGGCTGCGTCGATCGGATGTGAAAATGTCGCTTATCATCGCCTGATGCTTGCGGAGAATGACCTGCAAAACCATGTGACTGCACGGGATTGTGCAGAAATCTTGCGCCAGATCTACAAAAAAACCTGCATTTCAGAAGCCGTATCAGAGAAAATGCTGCAGCTGCTGGAAAATCAACAGGTCAACGACCGGCTGCCCCTGCTCCTGCCGGAGGATGTCACAGTCGCGCACAAAACGGGGAATCTGTCCGGGATTTGCATTGCAGATGTCGGGATCGTTGAACTCAAAGACAGCCCCTATCTCATTTGCGTTATCTGCAACGATCCCTATACAGATGCTGGAGCGACGAGCGAGATCGCAGAATTGTCGCAAAGCGTGTATCGCGCATTTGCAGGGTGATGGCGGCTGCGTCCCCTATCGTATAGTGCACCCCCTGCTGCAGGTTTCTGCAGCAGGGGGTGTTGTATATGAGCTTCTTTGGCGTTGCCGATCATTTTATAGTAAGCAGCCGGGGCGTGTCATTTTCGCAGGCCTGGTTTTATGCACAGACCGGAAAATCGATTGCTGAACAGCGGTTCTTCTGGCATGGGCGGCGTTCGTATGAAGCGGCTCGTTACTGGGACAAATTTGCCGGTTTCGCCCGATCGCTGCAGCGACTCTATTACGTCCAGTGTATGATAGGTGAAATCGACAGCCAGTCTCGGCGCACGGCCGCGGATGAGTGCGTCCGCCATATCGCTGACACCGACGCCGCGGCAGTTCTTTTCATAGGGAAACTCAATCGGGAGCTGTCGCCAGGTACTGTCATTGCGTCCCCGAAAGAGAATCTCGCCCGAAAAATCGCATGGTGGTGCGGTAATCAGCGTCCCCTCCGTCCCATAGATTTCAATTCTGGTATCAAGCCGGGAGCACGGTACGTCGAATGAATGCAGCGATGTGCAGATCGCACCGCTGTTCAGATGCATCGTGCAGGCGTAATACGTGGGCATTTCCACGTCGATCTTCTCGCCGCAATGCGGCTGACTGCCGATGGTGCGCTGCGCATAGGTCTTCTTTGCCATACAGGCAACTTCTCCTGCCGGGCCAAGCAGGTACAGGATCCCGCCGATATAATACGGCCCCACGTCATACAGGGGCCCTGCGCCCTTCTGATATAGGAAGAATGGATTCGGGTGCCAGGACTCCGGACCGCCGTTGAACGTCTGACCGACGGAGGCGACCGGCGTACCGATCAGTCCGTTGTCGATCAGCTTCCGGCATGTCTGGATCCCGCCGCCAAGCAGCGTATCCGGCGCGCAGGTGAGCATCAGGTTTTTCTCCCGTGCCAGCGTGAGAAGATGCGCAGCCTCAGCGGTAGTCGCCGCGAGCGGCTTTTCCACATATGTGTGCTTTCCTGCCAGAAGAGCCTGCTCGGCAAGCCGAAAATGACTGACGGGATCGGTCAGGATCACAACAATGTCAAATTCCATGGCCAGCAGTTCTTCTGTGCTGACGGCGTAGGGAATGTCGAACTCTGCCGCCCGGCGCCTTGCGCTTTCCCCGCCGCGGCTGCTGACAGCCACGACCTGTGTGTTCCGAAATACTTGTGTGAGCGAATGCAGATAGACACGACTGATGTCTCCACAGCCGATCACACCGACTTTGCATCGATCCATTGATTTATCCCCCCGGCTTCAGCGCCTGGATACAAATTCAACAACGCCGTCACAGGCTGGTACCGTCACGGTGCAAAGACCGTCGATATCATAAATAAGCGTGCGCGGCTCGTCTGTGCGGTTGACGCAGACAAGCGCGTATTCTGTATCGCTTTCCAGCAGACGCACAAGCATGCCGCTGCTCGAGAGCATCCGAATCGCTCCATAGCCGTTTGCGTTGGCGTAGGAAGCGATCAGATCGGCGGTCGCGTCATCGCGGGTATTCCAGTAGGCGCCGCCCGCAAAACCGCCGAACCAAACAATGCGTCCTGCCCCGAAGCTGCGCGTGAGAATCGCAGGGCTGCCATCAGAGAAGACGGCCTTGACTGTCACGTCTGCTGCACAGGAGGCGAAACCCTGCCGGTAGTAGCAGAACTCGCCCGTCCTTCTGCCATCCAGGGTATAGACGGTTTCCGGCACACGCAGAAGATCAAAGTTGACGGACTGCATGCCAAGCAGTTCGCGCAGGAAGCTTCCGTCGGCCTCCAGTTCCCCATTTTCGCGATAGCTTCCGGCACCGGCCTCAAGCACAAGCGTGCCACCGGCTTTTACGTACGCAGTAAGCGCGCGGCGCTCGTCTTCACACAGTGAGAGTGTCATGGGGAGATACAGCGTTCGCACGCCTTCGGCGTAAAGAGTATCCGCATAATCCGCATGCGCAAACCGGCAGGGAATCCCGCGGTCGGTAAGCGCCTGGTGATAGCCCTTGAAGCTGTTATTGTATTTCTTTTCCTCCTGTACGGCGTTTGCCAGAAGGTCGCTGTTGCGGGACAGGAAAATCGCGTTGGATGAAAGGCAGCGTTCGAACTGCTCGAGCTTCAGTGCCGAAAACTGCCTTGCACAGTTCCCGGCCTCGCGCGAACGCGGCGTATTGGTGCCATCGATATTGACAAGGCCAAAGCCAGGCGACTCCATGCCGGCGGGCTCTGGCTTATACTGCCAGTAGACCACGCCCTTACCGCCCGCGGCGATCACGCTCCAGTTCCACTGGCGTACATCCGGCTCCTTCGGCACAACCCCCGCAAGCAGCCCCTCTTTGCCGCCGCCGCCCTGCAGCTCAACCTGATAGAAGGGTTTCCCCCGTGACGCTTCCGCCACAACCTCCGCGTTCATGAAATGCTGACCAATGTGCTCTGTTCCCATCAGCCACAGCGGGAATGCGGAAAGGCCAAACTGATCGACTTCCCGGGCAAGCAGGAATTCATCCGTCAGATCCTTGGCAAGGCCGCCGTCGTTGACCTGCCCCATATAGCCGGAGTAGGCGACATGCGTCTGCACGGTTTTACCGGGTGCGCCGCGCCTGACAGCCGCCGCGCGGTCATGCAGAAGTGCCCGCAAATTGTCCATGCCAAAGCGCCGCCAGTCGATCATATCCGCAGCGGTGCCGTATCTGCGCGGTGCCTCGACCTGCTCCCAGCTGCTGTAGCAGCGGAACCATGCCGCGTTCAGCTTTTCAAGCGTGCCGTAGCGCGATTGCAGCCAGCCGCGGAATTTGGCCTGCGTATGCTCACAGTAGCAGAGCAGGCTATCCGGATAGTCGTACATGGGCTCCAGGTGCGGCTCATTCCACACATCAAAGCATGTAACCGCGGGATCGGCAGCGAAATGCTTCGCCGTCTCATAGCAGAAGCGGTAGATCAGCGCGGCATAATCCGGGCTGTCCGGGCAGAGGCCGGGCCAGCCCGCAGTCGGAATATTACCAGGGCCGCTGTATTTCAGCTGCTCGCCCGTGGACATTTCATAAAATGCACCGAGCTTACCGTCGGAGGTCCAATAGGGTGCGCCCTCCGGGATGAGATTGATCACAACGCTGAGCCCTTTTTTCGCGCAGAGCGCCGTGAGCGCATCAAGATCGTCAAACTGAAACACGCCGGGCTCGCGCTCGATCCAGTTCCAGACTGCCCAGAGCTTTACGGTATTGAACCCGAGCGAGACCATGTTGTCAAGATCATTTTCCCAGCAGCCGCGATAGGGAAAGGGCGGGCGATAATATTGAGAGCCGTAGATCATAGTTTTCTCCTCTGTTTTTTATCCTTTGACCGATCCGGCAGTCATGCCGGTAACGAGATATTTCTGCATGGCGAAGCCAATGAGAATCACGGGCAGCATACCGACTGTCGCAGCAGCGCTGCATTTGCCCCAGTCGACTGTCAACGCACCGGTAAAGCGGCTGATTCCGACCTGGATCGTATAGGCCTTCATAGTCGTCAGCTGCAGCGCGTAAAGCAGTTCGTTCCAGGAGCATTGGAACGTCAGAATGATGGAAGAACCCAGCGCGGGCTTGAGCACAGGCATCATGATCTTCCAGAACGCCTGCATTCTGGTTGCGCCATCAATCGTGGCAGCCTCGAGCAGCTCCATCGGAATATCACGCATGAAGCCGAGGATCAGCCATACGATAAACGGCAGGTTCAGCGAGCAGTGAGCCAGAATGACACCAATATACGTGCGGTGCAGCCCGAGCTTGACCAGAATGCTGTAGAACGGGATCAGAATCGTAATGGACGGGACAAGCTTACCGATCAAAAGAAAGCTGGAGGCCTGTTTTCCGGCTCTGGATTTCATGATCAGAAGCCCATATGCACCCATTGCGCCAAACAGCACGCAGATCAGCGTTGTAACAGACGTGATGATGATTGAGTTTTTGAAATACAGTAGGAAATCGCCGTTGCTGAAGGCCTTCTGGAAATGAGAAAGCGTTGGCTGAAAGAAAAGTTTCGGAGGGATCGCCGTAATGTCGAGCGTCGGCTTGATTGCGTTGGTGATGACAATATAGACGGGGATCAGCGACCACAGGAAGAACAGCGCGAGGATCACAGCGCGCGCAATTTTTGCCGCTTTGGATTCTTTGATGCCCAGCATGCTCAGCCCTCCTCGTCACGCTTGATGTTATATTTGATAAACGGGATCCCGAACAGGAGCATCGTAAGCACCATGGTAAACAGTGAGATGGCCATCGCATAGCCCATATCATTGGTCTTGAAGGCGGTGCGATAGGCGTAGATGCTCAGGGACATGGTAGAGTTGGACGGACCTCCACTTGTAAGCGAATAGATCAGGTCGAAGACCTTGATCGTATCGACGCCGCTGACGACGAGAATCACCATATAAATCCCCGTAAGAAGCGGAAGGGTTATTTTGAAAAACAGCTTAAGCCCGGAAGCCCCATCCAGATAGGCCGCTTCATAGACGTCTGCCGGGATCGAGGTCAGACCTGCACTGACGACGAGAATGACAAACGGGACGACCTGCCACCAATGCGCGACAACGACGCAAAGCATCGCCGTTTTCTCGCTGGACAGCCCGGGAACCTGTGAAATACCGAGGTGAACGAGACTTAAAACATAGTAGAACGGCCCCGAAGCGGGGTCAAAAATAAATTTCCAGATCAGGCCGACAATCAACGGCGAGATGAGCAGCGGAATCAGATAGACCGCGCGCAGCACATCGCTTCTGCGCCGGGAGACCTTCGTCAGCAGCACCGCAATCAGTGTGCCGAAGAAAAGATCGCCGGAGGTAGCGAGCAGCGCAAATTCCAGCGTATTCCACGTGACCTTTCCAAGTGTTTCGTCCTTGAACAGGCGCAGATAATTTGCCAGACCAACAAAGGTCTCGCCATCCAGCCGGCCGCCTACCTTATAGGCATACAGGCTGATATACAGCCCATAGAAAAACGGGACGATCATGACGACCAGTACGATAAAAAGCGTTGGAGAAAGCAGCAGCGTAGGGAGAAAATCGCCCTTTTCGAGCGAGATACGCGTTGAAGAACGTTTATTTTTCATAGCCATCCTTATCCAAAGAGCCTGTAGGGTTCGGGTGGACAGCCCGGCTGAACCGGACTGCCCACCAGTTCTCACATGAGATATCTCAGCTTAATTTGACGGTATCCGCCAGATCGTTCTGGAGCTTGTTGAACACCTCGACCGGATCGGCACCGGAGGCCGCGATCTCAGAGAGTGCGGCCTGCAGCGGGTCGGACAGTGCGCTTGCGCTGGCAGCCAGAGGCTGCGTCTTGCCGTTCGCCATCTGCTCGGACAGCGCGGGGAGGAAGGGTTCCGCCGCGAGAACATCAGCGTCGGACGACAGCGCGGCAACTGCGGAAGTATGGCCGATCTGAACAGCCATCTGCTTTTCCACATCCGCACTCGTGAGATATTTTACCGCTTCCCATGCAGCATCCGGGTTGGCGCTGTTGGCAGCGATCGCCCAGGACCAGGTGTTCAGGCAGCCGGAGACGGATTTCTTGCCGGGCATTGCGCCATAAGCGACGCAGTCGGCGATCACAGAGCCTTCAGGATCGGAGTCAAGGCCGGAAAGGCCGGACATCGTGATTCCGAACGGGCATTTGCCGGTGCGGATGGCCTCGGAGACCTGATCGTTGTGCCAGGTGACTGCACCGTCCATGGCGTACTGCGCGAGCTCGGCGTACTGCTGTGCTGCCTCAAGGCAGACATCACTGGTAAGAGCAAGGCTGCCGTCAGCATCAAAGTAATCGCCGCCGTTGGAATAGAGGATCATCGCATAAAGGTCCATGGCTGCCTGGCCCTGCATGAGCGGCAAGCCGATGCCGGTGCCAGCTTCCTTAAAATACTTCGCCAGCGCGACGAGCTCGTCCCACGTGGCGGGGATGTTCTGGCCTTCCCGTTCGAGCCATTCGGTGTTGTAGGTCATCATCATGCCCTGCATCATGTCAGGCATGGCATACATGGTGCCATCGACCTTGCCAATCTCCACAATACCGGAAAGATAATCGTCCATGTTCAGATCGTCGCGTGCAATGTAGGAGTCGAGCGGGAGCAGCCAGCCATTTGCGACATACTCAGGGATCCAGACCTCGGGAACCCAGATCAGGTCATATTCGCCGGATGCGCTCATGCTGAGGATCTGTTTCTCCTTGAGGTTGTTGTAGTCAACGTCGTCAATAACGATTGTGCCGTTTGTGTAGCTTTCCACAATGGCCTTCTGGGTATCGGCGTTCGGACCTGCCCAACGGGAAGCAACGACGGTCACGCCGGAGAAATCGGAGCCGGAAGATGCAGCCTCAGCAGGAGCTGCTGCAGACGCATCGGTGCTGTCGGATGCATCGGCGGCAGGAGCCGCGGGCTGTGCGCATGCACAAAGTGCAGCAAGCAGACTGAGTGCAAGAAGGAGAACGAGTGCCTTTTTCATATTGGTGGTTCCTTTCTTTTTTTATTCGAACACGGGTCTTCGTGTGTTCTATGAATCAATAGGTGGTGCGGTTATAGATCTCGACCTGAACATCCTTGTGCAGATCCACGAATCTGGCGCTGAAGCCGCCTACACGCACGATCAGATCCCGGTAATCCTCCGGGCGCTCCAGCGCGTTTTTCAGATCCTCTCTACCGACGACAGAGATCATGGCCTGCGCGCCGCCGCGATCAAAGTAATTCTGAATCAGCTCCAGAACCTTTTCTCTGGACGCCTGGAACAGTTCCTTGCTGAACCGGAAATTCTGCACAGTGCCGGCATTGTTGTCCTGCGGCATTTTCAGCAGAGAATTGATCATTGCAGTCACGCCGTTTTTATCTGCGCCAGGCTCAGGATTGTTGGCGTTGGCAAACGGTGTGCCTGCCTTGCGGCCGTTTGGCGTTGCGCCGACCCAGCGGGCAAGTGTCGTATTCTGGTCGTTGTTGATGATGACAGAAAGATTGGTATCGAGACCAGCCAGAGGTGCCTGCGCTGCAATATCCTGGTTGATATCGCTCTGCAGCTTGACGACCATGCGGTCGACGTCGTCGATGTCGTTGCCGTACTTCGGCAAATCAAGCATCATGCGGCGCTCTTTTTCGAAGCCGAAGAAATTGTTGTCCAGAATGCGGACAAGCTCGCTGCCGGTCAGCACCTTTTCATCATAGATCAGCTTTTTGATTGCAAAGAGGCTGTCGCCGGCATCGACCAGGCCGTAGAGCTCCAGCGTGCCGTTGAGACTCTGGCAGCCGCCGGCAAACATCGGCTTTCCGCTCTCTAGGCAGCCGTCATAGAGCATGGAGAAGTACAGGAACGGATGAATCGAGCCGGTCTTATCGTACTCATAGCGCTCAAATTTCGCTTCAGCGGCGATATAGAAGTGCAGCTGCGTCAGATAGTTATCATAGAATTCTTCAAAGCTGCGGCATTCGGCAAGCGCCTTGGTTTTCGGACCGACCCACTTCCGGCTGACCGGTTCATAGCCGCCGCGGATTGCGATCTCGAGGATCTTGGATACGTTCATCGAACCGCTGGGGGTGTGGATACTGTAATGATCAAATTCGATCTCGCCGCAGCCGAGAGGGACGTAGGATTCTGCGCGGGCTCTGTCGACGCCATAGCCCTTCATGATCGCAGGGACGAGCACATCGTCGTTATACAGCAGCGGATAGGAGCGCCCCTCCTCGATGCAGCGCATCGCCGCATCCCAGACCGCCTTCGGTGTCTGTTTGCTGAAGCGGAGCGTAAACTGTGGAAGGACTTCCTTGACCGTGCGGCAGGCTTCGATCGCGACGAGCGAGAAGCGATCCGCATTTTCCGTATTTCTGCGCCCCAGACCGCCGACAAACAGGCGGCCATCGACCTCGCAGTTGAGATGGTCGATCAGGCGGAAATAAGACTGCACCAGTGCCAGCGCCTCTTCATCCGAGAGCGCACCGCTGTCAATATCCTTGACATAGAGGTCCCCAAGATAGATATCCGCCCGGCCGTACTCGACCTGAGGTGCCATTATACCATACATCCATACCAGCTGGATAGCCTCGCGCATGGACTGGGGCGCACGCTCGGTGATGTTCTGCAGGACCTGCGCCATGACGCGGAGCTCGGCAGCACGTTGTGCATCCGGATGGCTTTCGGCCATACGCAGCGCCTGGTCGCGGTAATACAGGCAGCATTCTGCGATCAGATCGACTGCGCCCAGCATGCATTCATACAGAATCACGTCACCGCCGCGTGCCTTCTCGCGCTCGATGCAGCCGCGGATCTCCGCCTGCATACCGGGCAAACCAACCTGAACAAGCTTATCGAAGTTGGGATACGAGCCCGCCATGCGGAGGATCGGCGTTGCGGGCAGCGGATCGTTTTCCCAGACGTCGGTGTAGAAAACATCCTTCAGATCCGCGGGAACGTCGGCCATGACCTTTGCCCCGGTGCGCTCAGCATACCAGAAGGTCAGCATATCGTGGATATCCTCCCGGTATTTCTGGTTACCGGGCTGGTTGGCCAGCAGATCGGCGATCCGCGCAAGATCGGCGTAGTAGCCGAAGCCACCAGTCTGGTGCTGTGAGCCGAAGCCGACAATGCCCATCTGCACGCGGCCCGCGAACAGATCTTCGTCCTCAATCTCATGCATGATCGCAGGAAACTGCGCGCGCAGCGCGGCAAGCTCAATCTGCGCCGGATGCGTAAACTTCGCCTTCGCTTCCCGATACGCCTTCGTAAAGGCAATCTCAAAGGACAGGTCTGTGCGAGGATGCTTGACTTTCCAATTGTTCATCTGGAGCCTCCTGAAAAATTTTTGATTTTTTGCCTGGACTGTGATATATAAAAACAAGAATGAATCAGCGTCCGAAAAGGGGTGTACGCCGTGGCTGTGCAATTTCTTGCCGAGAACTATCTGCTGCAGGATCAGCTTGGGATCTGCTCATATCTTACAAACACGGTAACCGTGCCGCATTTTCATGATTACTACGAGATATTTCTTGTGGAAAAAGGCACCGGAACGCATGTGACACAGCAGGGATCATTTGAGATCGTCCCTGGCGATCTTTGCTTTGTGCGGCCGGAAGATATCCATTTTTTCAAGTCCAACAAATGCGAGATGTTCAATATTCTGATCTCAGACGAGCTGTGGAATCAGGCTGCCGCATTTATCGGGCCAAGTCCGGTGCTTCGCGATCTGACCGGCGCGGAGGCGCCGATCAAAATCAATCTGCATCAGGAGGACTTCGAATTCACCCGTCATATGCTGGAGACCAATATCCTTGTACCATATAACAATAAGGACGACTATAACGCGCAGCTCAAGCTCGTACTGATCACCATGCTCAAGCTGTTTTTCACTTATCCTCTGCAGGAAAAGGAGCAGCTCCCGTCGTGGATGGACAATCTGCTCAAGCAGATGCAGAATCCTGCGCGGTACGCTGAGGGGATCGAGGCTATGTACCGCATCTCCGGCTATACGCCGGAGCACCTGTGCCGCTCGTTCAAGCGCTATCTGAACACGACGCCGACCGCGTATCTCAACGCACTGCGGATCCATGAGGCAAGCCGGTTTTTGATCTATACCGACGAAGAGATTCTTGAGATCGCGTCAAAATGCGGCTTCAACTCACTGAGCCATTTCTATCATCTGTTCAAGACCACATACTGCATGTCGCCCATGCAATACAGAAAACTGCGTAAATTTCAGCGCAGCGCACAATAGCATCGTGATCAGCCCAAGCGGGCGTCGCAGCCGAGTGCGCGCAGCTGTGAAAGCCACTGCTGCTTCTGCTCCTGCTCCGGGATCTCCGCGCGGAAACTGTCCGCGCGGCCAAGCTGTCCCTTTTTGCTCTCGCCCATCGTGTGATAGGCCATCAGTTCTACATGGTCGATCGCGTCCAAGGAAGACGCCAGACGCGCGATGCCCTCAAAATGTGCTGTGCAGTCATTGACGCCCGGAATGATCGGGCAGCGGAGCACAATGCGCTTGTGCTGCCCGGCAAGATAGCGCAGATTGTGCAGGATCAGACTGTTGTCAACGCCGATATACGTCTTATGCAGCGCCGGATCAGTCAGCTTCCAGTCGAACAGGAAACAATCGGTTAGAGGGCTGATACGTGCAAGCACGTCCGCGTTGGCAAAGCCACTGGTTTCAATGTAAGAACGGATCCCCGCTTCTGCGGCAAGCCGCAGGAGCGCTTCCAGGAACTCTGGCTGCATCAGCGGTTCGCCGCCACTGACTGTCATGCCGCCGCGCTCGCCGAAAAAGGGCTTATCCTTACAGACGCTGTCGATAACGCTTCCGGCCGTCTGCCTGCTGCCGCATAGCTCCAGCGCATCATAGCAGCATACTGCGGTACAGAGCCCGCACCGGATGCAGCGGGAAAAATCCACAAAATGAACGCCGCCATCAAACCGGTGTACCCCATGCTCGCAGACGTCGGCACAGGCCATGCAGCCGACGCAGCGAGCAGGCTTGTACATCAGCTGCGGTGCAGCAAGCTGCGATTCCGGATTATGACACCAGCGGCAGTGCAGCGGGCAGCCTTTCAAAAAGACCGTTGTCCGGATCCCGTCGCCGTCTGTGATGCAGAATCTTTGAATATTGAAGATGACGCCCTGTATTTCTCTGCTGTTCATGGCAACGCTCCAACAAATGCATAGAATTGTGTTGCATTGACTTCATTATATCTGCTATATCGGCATTTTTCTTCTGTTCGCTTGACGAATTATTGTAATATATTGATGTGTCTTGTCACATTGCACAGCACAGCTTGCGGGTTTTTGTGTATATAAACAAAGCCCCCGCGCCGGTCCCGCCACTGCCAAAGCTGTCGCAGAGGCCGCAAGAAGGACCCGCGTAATGAGGAGTGGCACCAATGTAATTAAAAACTGCGCCATCAAAGTGTTTCCGTTTTTTCAAAAAAAGCAGCCGGTCTCAAAATGAGATCGGCTGCTTTTTTCCATATTGCTTTCCCTGGGTCCGGACATTTTATGCGCAAACACCTGCCGCGCGGTCAAATTTTCAAATACTCCATCATACTCCTCTGAAGCCGGTTGCGGATCTGCGTCAGTTCCTCCTTCGTGCAGCAGAAGAGAACCGGAATCTCCTCCAGCGTATAGCCGCTGCTGAGCGTACCTGCCAGCCATTTTTCATCCTCCGGCAGTCGCTGCATATAATCCCGCAGGCAGACATACGAGCGAAAATCCGCATGCTTCGCACGAAAAACGCTCAGCAGCGGGGCCTTGCTCTCTGTGGTAAGCGGCTGATCTACTGATGGCGTGTAGTATCTCGAGGTCTCCTGTACCTGAAAGGCACGCAGCTCTGTCTGGATCTCCAGATAAGCGCGTGCCCAGCCTCCGACGCCTGCCCATAGGAACTGCGCCGGATATTTCTGATATGTATGCAGGAACGTACA
>OMBN01000482.1_pt1 | contig 26566 bp, 20 predicted proteins | sample 1644891 | NCBI WGS metagenome assembly OMBN01 (sample SAMEA103958144, study PRJEB25191) | human gut metagenome | reverse complement strand
AACGGCTTGTAAATTCTCAAAATTTTTTTAGTCCCTACTTGACACAAGAAGACCTCAGCCGCCTTGGCAGAAATCAGCTTCATACCGGTCTCTACATTGAAGAGCGCTTCCCCATGTTCGGCGTTCGGTACATTGCAATCAATGACAATGTGGATACGGAAAATGCAGAGAGCAATGACCTCATGCCGTTCAAAAATTTGTTCAACGAGTGGTTTATTCGGGACACCAGCCGGAAAATCCGTGCAGTTCAAAAAGCCAAAGCGGAGCGCGGAGAACGACTCGGAACCCGCGCTCCCTATGGATATACCAAAGACCCGGAAACAAAAAAGCTGATCATCGACGAGGAAGCCGCTGCCGTTGTGAAACGAATCTTTGCCCTGTGTGCCGCGGGCAATGGCCCCAGCCGGATTGCGACGATCCTGACCAAAGAAAAGGTGTTTTGTCCCAGCTATTACACCTACCAGAAATACGGCCTGACGCATTCCGCCTTGGACATCACGAAGCCGTAACACTGGTCGGACAGCGCAGTCGCGAACCTGTTAGAAAATGAGATCTATCTCGGCAACACTGTGAATTACCGCTTTAGCACCAAATCCTATAAGGACAAGCGCAAAATGGAACACCCAAGGGAAGAATGCCTCGTGTTCGAAAATACCCATCCGGCCATCATTAGCAAAGAGGTCTGGGATATTGTACAGCGGGTACGGAAGAACAAGCGCCGCAGAACGAAGATGGATGAGCAAAACAAGTATTCCGGACTTGTGATCTGCGCGGACTGTGGGAAAACGATGGTGCTCCACCGGGCGCATACAATGTCCGCCGACTACAACCACTTCACCTGCCGTACTTACAAAAAGGATGGGGAAGCCTGCACAGCCCATTACATTCGAGAGTGCATCCTCGATGAGATCGTGCTGGAAGATCTGCGCCGGGTGACGGCAGAAGCCAGAGAGCATCCGCAAGAATTTACCGAATATCTGAACAACAAACAGTCTGCGGAACTCCAAAAGGAGATTCGCAGACTGGAAAAGGAAAAGGCAGCCATGCAGAAACGCAAAGCCGAACTGGATGCGATTTTCAAGAAGCTCTATGAGGACAGCGTACTGGGGCGCATCACGGCAGAACAGTTCCAGATGCTCTCCACCAGCTACACAGATGAACAGGCAAAACTGACAGAAGCGCTCCCACAGCGAGAAGCAGAGATCCAACGGCTGAAAGAAACGGTAAGCAATACGGCAGCCTTCCTCGATAAAGCGAAGCGGTACACGGACATTCAAGCGCTGACACCGGAGCTGCTGCGGCTCTTCATCCAGAAGATCGTGGTGCATGAAAAGGAAGTAAAATGGTCCAAACACGCACCACAGACGGTGGAAATTCACTACGCCGACATTGGCTGCATGGAGAACAGACAAACAGCAGAACCGGAACAGCACAAAGATATCCCAATGGTATCCTGAACCATTCCCAGTTATACGCCAATGGAAAACCCGGCTGGTACCTGAAGCACCAGCCGGGTATCCCCCACCGCCGTTGTTACCCCTGTCAGGGGGCAGCAAACGGATGGGGCCGGTTTTCGGTCTATCTTCTTCGTCTGACGCTGGGGTAAAGCGCCGCGTTGGTGTGCGGCAGGAACTGCGCCGCCGTCATATTCTCCACAAACTTCTCCATCGCGCCGAACTGGACATATGCCGTCTGCCTGGCAAAATAGCGCACCCGGTCAAGCTGCGTCCTGTCCGTCAGGAGCTTTTTCACGCCCGCAAGGGAGCTGTTCCCCAGAATCCTGAATTTCTCCCGGGGAATATCCGGGTACATGCCGATGGTAATGGCCGATTCCAGATCGAGATGCGTTCCGAAGCCGCCGGACAGGTAGAACGTCCCCACCTCGTCAAGCGAAACGCCCGCCGCCTCCAGCAGCGTCTGCACCATGGTGAACGCCGCCGCCTTGCAGCGGATGAATTCCGCAATGTCGTCCTGCGTGAAATAGAGCGGCCCGCGCTCGGACATGGCGTAAATGATCGCAGGTACGTTCCGGTGGCTGTCCTCCTCCCAGACGGGACGGATCTGCGGCGAAGCGTCCGGGTTCAGCGAGCCGTCGCCGCTGATCCAGCCGCTCAAATAGCCCTCCGCCAGCAGATCGACGATCCCGGAGCCGCAGATCCCCTTCGGAGCCGCGCCGCCGATCGTCTCATAATGCAGGCGGTTGTCCGCGTCGATCCGCACGCGGCACACCGCGCCCGGCTCCGCCCGCATTCCAGACTTGCTGACCGCGCCCTCCAGCGCAGGCCCGGCGGCTCCAGCCCCCGCAAGGAGGTATTCCCGGCACCCGAGCGCCAGCTCTCCGTTCGTTCCCACGTCGAGAAAAACCGCCGGATCGTCTCTGGCGTCCAGATCGGTCAGCAGGAGGCCGGACGTGATGTCGCCGCCCAGATAGTTGGCCACCGCCGGCATACAGAAAATATTGCAGTCAAGCGACAGTCCCAGCTCACGTGCGGAATGCACGCCCGGATCGAGAAAGACCGGCGTATAGGGGCTTTGGAAGATCTGCCACGGTTCGCAGCCGAGCAGCAGATGCATCATCGTCGTGTTTCCTGCAGCGCCCAGCGCCGCGATCTCCTCCGGCCGTACAGCCGCCTGCTCACAGCACTGCGCGATCAGGCCGCGGATGCTCTCCAGCACCAGCTCCTGCAAATGCCGCAGATGCTCCGGCTCGTCCTTCGCGTAGAAAATGCGGTCAAGGATATTGTCTCCGACGGCGCACTGCCCGTTGAAGCAGCCCGCGCGCGAAAGCACCGCGCCGTCCGGCAGATGCAGCAGCTCCATTTCCAGCGTTGTCGTCCCGATATCGAGTGCCAACGCGAAAAGGCGCTGCGACGTATCGCCTGGCTCCACACGCACCAGCTCCCAGCCCGCGTCCGCCAGGCTGAGCGTCACGGTCACGCGGCCCCTGCCGTCTCGGATCGCCGGATAGAGCGCTTGAAGGGCTGAAATCGTCACTCGGACATGCTCCCTTCCGAGCGCGTCCAGCAGCCGCGTCCGGCTGTCCCCCGGCGCATCCGCCGACGGCTCCTGCAAGGCAATACAGATTTTTTCCGCATACGCTTCCATAACGTTCCTCCCCGTATTTGCCGCACTTCTTTTTCGTATACCCAGTATAGCAGACTCCTGCCGGAATATCCAGCCTTCCTTTTGCGAAACGTTTCGTCTCTTTTGTTTTCCTTCATGTCTTTCATCGGCACTATTCTTCGGCACTTTTTACAGAAGCCGACGCTTTTTTTCTACAAATACTGTATTGACGCGCAAAGGAAAATACCTTATGATAGAATCGACGTTGGAAGAAAAGGAACGCCTTTCTTTTGCGTCTAAAAATACGAATCGTTTCGATTCCAGGAGAGCTTATGTCCACGATCAAAGATGTTGCGCAGCGGGCGGGCGTCGCGCCCTCCACCGTATCCAAATATCTCAACGGCGGCTGCGTCCGCAGCGAGAACAGCGACGCCATCCGCAAGGCCATCGCGGAGCTGGAATACCGCGTCAATCCCTTTGCGCGCAGCCTCAAGACGCAGCGCAGCCGCTTCGTCGCGGTGCTGCTGCCGGATATGACCGCACCGTTCTACGGCGCGGTGCTTGCGGCGCTCAATAAGGTGCTGCGGCCGGAGGGCTATCATACGCTCGTCTCATGCTACAGCTCCAACCACGGCCTCGAGCGCGACAATCTCCAGTTTCTTCTGAGCATCGGCGCCGACGGCCTGATCTACACGCCGGAGGATCTCACGGCGGAGGAGTTTACCGAGCTGACCGCCAACAGCGGCGTTCCCATCGTTCTCCTCGACCGCAGCATTTCCGGCGTACAGGCGGACACCGTTCTGGTCAACAATACCGATTCCGTCTATCAGGCGGTCTCCCGTCTGATGGAGCAGGGTCATGAGCGCATCGGCATCATTTCCGGCCCGAAATCCGTCTTTACCGCGAAGGAGCGTCTGATCGGCTATCTGCGCGCACTGTCCGACCACGGCGTGATCTTCGACGATTCGCTTGCCGTCAGCGGCGAAAACACCTTTGCGACTGGCTATCAGGGCCTGATCTCCCTGATGTCGCAGCCAAGCCCGCCCACGGCCATCTTCTCTACCAATTACGATATCACCGTTGGCCTGATCACCGCCGCGCGTGAGCGCGGTGTAAAGATCCCGGACGAGGTCAGCGTATTCGGCTTCGACTGTGCGGAGATCTGCCGCATGATGACGCCGCCCATCCCCGTCGTTCAGCAGCCCGAGCAGGAGCTTGGCCGTCTGGCCGGTATGCGCCTGATCGAGCGCATGTCCGGCAGCCGCGATCCCGCCCGGATCACGCGCCTGCCCTGCCGGCTGATCGAGTAGTCTGCATAACGCATCCGCGTTATCAATATAATCCGAATTTCGTTGCCCGCAGATATGCGGAGAAAACAAACAGGAGGAACATTCAATGGCAAACAATCGTTATATCGGCGAATATCCGGTTATCGGCATCCGCCCCATCGTCGACGGCAGACGCGGCCCGATGCAGCTGCGCGAGAGTCTTGAGGATCAGGTCAAGGCCATGGCCGAGGCCGCAAAGAAGCTGTTCGAGGAGAATCTGTATTACTCGAACGGTGAGCATGTGAAGGTCGTCATGGCAGACACCTCCATCGGCCGCGTACCGGAGTCCGCTGCCTGCGCCGAGAAGTTCAAGCGCGAGGGCGTCGCCATCACCCTGTCCGTCACCCCCTGCTGGTGCTACGGCTCCGAGACCATGGACATGGATCCCATGACCATCAAGGGCGTCTGGGGCTTCAACGGCACCGAGCGTCCGGGCGCCGTGTATCTGGCCTCCGTTCTGGCGACCCACGCACAGAAGGGTCTTCCCGCCTTCGGCATCTACGGCCATGAGGTGCAGGACCGCGATCAGGTCACCGAGATCCCCGACGACGTGAAGGAAAAGCTCCTGCGCTTCGGCCGGGCGGCCGTCGCGGCTGCCACGATGCGCGGCAAGAGCTACCTCCAGATCGGTTCCGTCACCATGGGCATCGGCGGCTCCATCATGGATCAGAACTTCATGGAAGAGTATCTGGGACTGCGCGTTGAGTCCGTTGACGAGGTCGAGATCCTCCGCCGCATGGAGGAGGGCATCTACGACCATGAGGCATACGAAAAGGCGCTGGCATGGACGAAGGAGCACTGCAAGGAAGGCCGCGACGACAACCCCGAGTATGTGGATTTCCTCGGCGAAAAGCGCCGCATCAAGTTCACCCCGGAGGAAAAGGAAAAGCAGTGGGAGTTCACGATCAAGATGTACTGCATCATCAAGGATCTGATCCAGGGCAACAAGAACCTGCCCGCAGGCTTTGAGGAGGAGAAGGTCGGCCACAACGCCATCGCCGCCGGCTTCCAGGGCCAGAGACAGTGGACCGACCACTGGCCCAACTGCGACTATCCCGAGGCTGTGCTCAACTCGTCCTTCGACTTCGGAGGCCCGAAGGAGCCGATGGTCTTCGCGACCGAGAATGACGTCCTCAACGGCCTTGGTATGCTCTTCATGGAGCTGCTGACCAACCGCGCCCAGATCTTCGCCGACGTGCGCACCTACTGGTCTCCCGAGGCCACCAAGCGCGTCACCGGCTACGATCTCGAGGGCAAGGCGAAGGAAAACGGCGGCATCATCCACCTGCTGAACTCCGGCGCGGCCTGCCTCGACGCCTGCGGCGAGTGCACGGACGAAAATGGCAATGCCGTCATGAAGCGCTGGTGGGAAGTGGACGATGCGGACATCCAGAAGATGACCGACGCGACCGTCTGGTGCGAGGCCGGCTTCGACAATTTCCGCGGCGGCGGCTTCTCCAGCCACTTTGTCACCCGTGCGGAAATGCCCGCGACCATGATCCGTCTGAACCTTGTCAAGGGGCTTGGCCCCGTGCTGCAGATCGCCGAGGGCTGGACCGTGAAGCTGCCCGACGAGGTCACCGACACGCTCATGGAGCGCACGAACCCCACGTGGCCGTGCACCTGGTTTACCCCGCGCTGCGACGGCAAGTCCGGCAGCCCGTTTGAGAGCGCCTACTCCGTCATGCAGAACTGGGGCGCGAACCACGGCGCGATCTCCTACGGTCACGTCGGCGCGGACCTCATCACGCTCTGCTCGATGCTGCGCATCCCCGTGTGCATGCACAACGTCGCCGACAAGGACGTCTTCCGTCCGGCGGCCTGGAATGCCTTCGGCATGGACAAGGAAGGCCAGGACTACCGTGCCTGCGCCGCCTACGGCCCGATGTACAAGAACATCCGCTGAACCGGCAAAACAAAAAAGGCGGGCAGATGCCCGCCTTTTTTCAGGCAGATTGCGCAAAAAGCTCTTTGCATTTCCGGTGGGATATTGTACAATAAAACAGGGCATCCCCACCGGGGCCACCCGGCATCCCATACATGGAGTGATACAATTTGCACAGCACACTACTGGCTTTTGATATCGGCACCAGCGGCCTGAAGGCCTCGCTGGTCGACGAAAATCTCAATATCATCCGCAACGTGACGACCACCTATCCGACCCACCACTATCCCGACGGCGGCTGCGAGCAGGAGGCCGCGGACTGGTGGATGAGCGCGGTCCGCGCGATGATGATGCTCCGCGAGCTTGCGCCGGAGTACGTCAAGCGGGTCGACGCCATCGGCGTCTCGGGCCACATGCTCGGCTGCCTGCCGATGGACAGCGAGGGGCAGACGCTCCGCCCCGCGATGATCCACGCGGATACCCGCGCGCTGGCCATCTCCAACGCGCTGCGCGCCCGCTACGGCCGGGATTATTTCTATGAGATCTGCGGCAACGTGCTCTCCCCGGCCTCGACGCTCTGCAAGACCCTCTGGCTCAAGGAGCACGAGCCGGAGCTCTACGCCCGGACCGTCCGGATCCTGCAGTCGAAGGACTATCTGGTCTACCGCCTGACCGGGCATATGGACACGACCGACATGTCCGACGCCTCGCACGGGCTGCTGATGAACCTGCGCACGCGGCAGTACGATCTGGATATGTTCCGGAACGTCGGCGTGGACGTGGAAAAATTCCCCGAGATCCGCACGAGCTGCGAGCTCGCGGGCTACCTGTCCGAAGAAGCGGCGGGCTGCCTCGGCCTGCGGGCAGGCATCCCGGTGTCCGTCGGCGGCGGCGACGGCGCGTGCGCCAACATCGGCGCGGGCGTGGCGAAGCCCGGCGATTTCTACCTCAGTCTCGGCACCACCGCGTGGATCGCCGGGCAGATGGAAGAGCCGTTCATCGACCCGCAGCACCGCGTCTTCCACATCTACACGCTCGACGGCCACGGCTGCAACGTCTTCGGCACGGAGCAGTGCGCGGGGCGGTCGGTCTCGTGGGCGATGGAGCTGTTTGACGTGGCTTCGGCCCGCGCGTTCGATTCTGCCGCGGCGACGGTCCCGGCGGGCGCGGGCGGCCTCATCTACCTGCCGTATCTCGAGGGCGAACGCTCCCCGGTCTTTGACGCGCAGGCGCAGGGCGTCTTCTTCGGAATGAACACCACGCACAAGCGCGAGCATTTCCTCCGCGCCGTTCTGGAGGGCACGGCCTGCGGGCTGAGCCAGATCCTGGACGTGATGCGCGAGCGGCAGGAGATCCACGATCTGCGCATCATCGGCGGCGGCGCAAAGTCGAAGCTCTGGAAGCAGATCCTGGCCGACGTGTGCAATGTGACGTTCCATGACGTCTCCACCTTCTCCGACAGCGCGACGAGCCTCGGCGCGGCCGCGGCCGCGGGCGTGGCGATCGGGCTGTTCCGGGATCTGCCGGAGGCCTGCAGCCATATCCGCATGAGCGGCGACATCGAGCCGGACCCTGCCGTGCAGCCGGTCTACGCGCTCATCAAAAAGCGCTACGCCATGCTCTACCCCAGCCTCAAAGAGGCGTTCCACACCAGAGCATAAATAAAAAGGCTCCCCTTCCAGGGGAGCTGTCTGCGAAGCAGACTGAGAGGTTGCTGCAAATTTGCTACGACCTTTCCGTCTCGGCTTCGCCGAGCCACCTCCCCTGGAAGGGGAGGCTTATGACCTCACTTCGCCAGCCAGATGGTCTTTGCGAGGCCTTCCGCGGCTTCGAGGAGGCCGATGCAGCGCTCGAGGGACGTGGAGGCGCAGACGACGCCGTGGCCGCCGAGCAGGCAGATGGGGCTGTCGGCCAGCGCTTCGCCGATGCCGCGGTGGATCTCATGCGTGCCGGGCTTGCCGTAGGGCAGGCAGGTGAAGTGCGTGAACACCTCGCGCAGCGAGCAGGTCTCCGGGACGTCAAAGTTCTGATACCGCAGCGCGTAGGCCGTCAGAAACGGGCAGTGGCTGTGGACCACGGCCGTCACATCCGGCCGCGCCTGATAGACGGCCTCATGCAGCAGATACTCGCTCGAGCGCCGGCCGCGGCCGCCGATCTGCTCGCCCGCGGCGTTCATGACGCAGATATCCTCTTTTTCCAGCAGGAGCTTCATCCGGCCGGAGGGCGTGACGTAGGTCAGCCCGGTCTGCCGGTCGATGACGGAGGCGTTGCCCTCCAGCGCGGTGACGAGGCGCTTTTGCTCCAGAATGTGGGCAAAATCGGCGAGCTGCTGTGCATAGTCCATGACAAAGGTCTCCTTTTTGTACGTTTGTCTGTATTTTAAATGGTCCGCCGCCCAAAGTCAACGGGCGGCCGTGAAAACAGGAGGTACTGAATATGCTGAACAATATCCCCCCGATCCTTTCCCCGGAGCTGCTGAAGGTCCTGTGTGAGATGGGCCACGGCGACCGGATCTGCATCGGCGACGGCAATTTCCCCGGCGTCTCGATGGCAAAGCCCAATAACTGCGTCTTCCTGCGCGCCGACGGCCACGGCGTGCCCGAGCTGCTCGACGCCATCCTGCAGGTCATCCCGCTGGACGAATATGTCGAGCACCCGGTCATGATCATGCAGGTCGCGGAGAAGGATAAGGGGCTGGAGGTCCCCATCTGGGACGAATACAAGAAGATCGTCGCCAGACACGACGCGCGCGGCGCGGCCGCCTTCGGCAGCTACGAGCGCTTCGAGTTCTACGACGAGGCCCGCAAGACCTACTGCATCCTGCAGTCCGGCGAGACGGCCATCTACGCAAACATCATCCTCCAGAAGGGCGTCATCAAGTAAAAAATGGCATAAAAAACGGACGTATCACACAGGATACGTCCGTTTTTTTTATGGCTGTTTACACCGCTGCCGCGGGGAGCAGGTTGGTCATGCTCTTGAGGCTGATGGCGAGGGTGGAGGCGTTGTGCAGCAGGGCCGAGGTGGTGGGCGGCAGGATGCCGGCCACGCCGAAGATGATGAGGCCGAGGTTGAAGCCCACGATCGTGCGGTAGTTGCGGTGGATGCGGGCCATGAGCGCTTCGCTGATGCGGCGGAGCGTCACGAGCTCGAACAGATCCTCCGAGGCGATGGTGATGTCGGCGATCTCGCGCGCGATGGCTGCGCCGGTCGAGATGGCGACGCCCGCGTCAGCCTCCGAGAGAGCAGGGGAGTCGTTCACGCCATCGCCGATCATGATGACGGTGCGGCCCGCGGCCTTTTCGCTGCGGATGAAGGCGGCCTTGTCCTCCGGCAGGACCTCGGCGAAGAATTCGTCCACGCCGACCTCGGCGGCGGCGGCCGCGGCGGTCCGGCGGTTGTCGCCGGTCATCATGACGACCTTGCGGATGCCGCAGGCGTGCAGGGCGCGGATGGCGTCCTTCGCCTCGGCGCGCAGCGGATCGGAGATGCAGATGACCGCGGCCAGCTCGCCCGCGATGCACAGATACAGATGGGAATACTGCGCGTCGAGCGTGTCGAATTTCTCCTGCTCGGCGGCGGGGATGGTACAGCCCTCGTCTTCAAAGACGAAATGCGCGCTGCCGATGAGGACCTTTTTGCCCTCGACCATGCTGGAGATGCCGTGCGCGACGACATACTGCACCTGCGAGTGGTATTCCTCGTGCTTGAGATTCTGCCGCTTGGCCTCGTCGACGACGGCATTGGCCATCGAGTGCGGGTAATGCTCCTCCAGGCACGCGGCCAGCCGCAGCATTTCAGAGGCCTCGTGACCGCCGAAGGTGACGATCTGCGCGACCTTCGGCGTGGCGTAGGTCAGCGTCCCAGTCTTGTCGAAAACGACCGTGTCGGCCTTGGAAACGGCCTCCAGGAAGCGGCCGCCCTTGACGGAGATGTGGTAGCTGCTGCTCTCGCGCATGGCCGAGAGCACCGCGATCGGCATCGAGAGCTTCAGCGCGCACGAGAAGTCGACCATCAGCACGGCGAGCATCTTCGTGACATTGCGCGTGAGCAGATATGTCAGCGCCGTGCCGCCGAGCGTCCAGGGGACGAGGCGGTCGGCCAGCCGTGAGGCCTTGTCCTCGGCGGTGGACTTGAGCTTTTCGGATTCTTCGATCATGCGCACGATGCGGTCATACCGGCCGCCGCCGAGCGCCTTTTCCACCGAGACGACGCATTCGCCCTCCTCGATGACGGTCCCGGCGTAGACGTAGCTGCCGGCGCGCTTGGCAACAGGCAGGGACTCGCCGGTGATGGAGGCCTGGGTGACCGTGGCTTCGCCGGAGACGACCTTGCCGTCGAGCGGGATGAGGTTGCCGGTGCGGACGATCATCCGGTCGCCCGGGCGGACGTCGCCGATGGGGACGAGCAGCTCGGTCTCGCCGGACTGCAGCCAGACCTTGTCGACGTTCAGGGCCATCGCGCCCGCGAGATCGGCGACGGACTTCTTGTGCGTCCACTCCTCGAGGATCTCGCCCAGCCGCAGCATGAACATGACGGAGCCCGCGGTATTGAAATCGCCGCGGAGCATCGAGACCGTCACGGCCGTGGCGTCGAGCACGGCGACGGAGAGCTTGCCGTGCCAGAGGGCCTTGAACCCCTCCTTGATGTACTTGACCGAGCGGAACAGCGCGATGGCCGTCGTGATGGGGTAGGGCAGGAACAGCCGGGAGAACGCGCGGCGGCAGACCGTGAAGACAAGCTTGTCCTCATACTCGCGGTTGAGCTGCCGGGAGGTATGCTCCGGCACGAGCGCGACGGCCTGCTCCGAGGTGAAGGAGAAGACGGCCAGCGCCCGGATGAGCGCGGTCCGGTCCGCCTGGTAGGTGATGATGGCGTCCTGCGTGCGGTCAAAGACCTTGACGGCGGTGACGCCGGGGACATTTTTCAGATAATATTCCAGAATATCGGCCTCGCGCAGCGACATGCGGCGGCAGGCAAGATGCACGCGCATACGACCGGGGGACTGATGCAGAATGGTACATTTCATAGGATGCTGTGAACCTCCAAAAAACCGGAAGAGCCGCGCGGCGGCTCTTCCGGGCGGACTTCAGGTGTTACTCTGCGTCGGCAGAAGCGTCTTCGATGGTCTCGGGCTCGGCCTCGGCGGCGCGGCGGGCATTGATGGACTTGGCGTCGGCGTAGATGTCGTCCGCGCCCTCGCGGATGGTGGTGACGGTCTGCATGACGCAGTCCTTCGCGCGCAGAACGGCGGCGGTGGTGTGGGCGTAGACCGTCTTTGCTTCCTTGCTGCTCAGGATCTTAAGACCGGCGGTGCCGAACAGAACGCCTGCAGCGAACAAACCAAGATGTTTCATAAAAAAGCCTCCTGTTATGTATGTCAGCCGCACCGCGGAAGTTAGACGCGACTAACATGTGATGAAAATATACATTTCACGAAAACTATATATAGCACAGACGCGCGGAAAATGCAAGCCTGCTTTTATGGAAAAAGTATGAATTTCTGAGAAAAAAGGAGCTCCTGCTTTCGCAGGAGCTCCCAAAAGTGCTTAGCCGATGGTGCAGTACATGAAGTACTTGTAGCCGAGCGGGTTGGAGAAGAAGCCGTGGATGTTGCTGTCGAGCATGTAGATGTCGGTGTAGTAGTACAGCGGGACGATGCAGCCCGTGCTCATCAGCAGGTCTTCCGCCTCGTGCATCAGGGCGTAACGGGTCTCGGGATCCGTGCAGCTCTTGATGTCGGAGATCAGAACGTCGTAGGTCTCAGCCCAGGTGCCGTTTTCGACCTTGGTGTCATAGCCGTAGGAGGTCAGGTCGAGGGAGTAGACCTTGGCGTCGGCGGCATTGCCTTTGCCGAACTGGACGTCGTTGTTGCCGGAGTTGGTGACCCACATATCCAGGAAGCAGATCGGATCGTTGTAGTCAGCCACCCAGCCGTTACGGGCGATGGAGTAATCGCCGGCCTTACGGGTGTTCAGGAAGGTGGCCCATTCCTGGTTCTCCAGGTTCATGGTGATACCGACAGCGGCCATCGCGGACTGCAGGTACTCGCCGATGGCCTTGTGGGCTTCGGAGGTGTTGTACAGGTAGGTCAGGGTCGGGAAGTCGGTGAACATGCCGGTGGACTCGTCATAGGTGTAGTACTTCTTCAGAGTCTCGACAGCGGATTCGAAGTTGGACTCGTAAGCGTCAGCGGAGACGTCGTAGTAGCCGACATAGTCGTCGCTGTGGCCGGCAGTCTCATAGAACTGGGTGCCGTCGGGGTTGGTCATGCCCATGGCGACGAAGGAGGAAGCGGGGATCTGACCGGCCTGGCCGATCTCTTCGACGATGTAGTTGCGGTCGAACAGCAGGCCGATGGCGTTGCGGATCTCAGCCTTGGCCTGCTCAGCCTCAGCGCCCGTCAGCGTGGAGGAAGCGGGGAGGATGTCCTCGTTGATGTTCCAGCAGACGTAGTAGGTGCCGATCTGGCCGGCAACGACGAATTCATCGGGATACTCAGCCTTCAGGCTGGCGATCTCGTTGGTGGGAACGTCGTCGATGAGCTCCCAGTCGCCGTTCTTGAAGTTGGAGAGCATGTTGTTGACGTCGTCGGAGAGGTAGAAGTTGATGGTCTCCATCGTGATCTCATCGGCGTCGTAGAAGTTGGGGTTCTTGACCAGCGTGATGACGCTGTTGTGCTCCCAGGACTCCATGGTGTACGGGCCGTTGCAGACGTAGGTGGAAGGATCGGTCGCCCATGCGTCGTTGGAGACGACATCCTCACGGACCGGGAAGTAGGTCGGGAAGGCGAGGAGCTCATTCCAGTACGCAACATAGTTGGCGGTGGTGACCTGGAGGGTCTTTTCGTCGAGCGCGACAACGTTCAGCTGTGCGTCGGGGTTCAGGAAGTTGCCGTCGTCGTCAGTCGCCCACACGTCGGCGTAGCCGTCAACGACCTCGAACATGTAGCCGTAGTCGGCGGCCAGCTCGGGGGAAGCAGCGCGCTGCCATGCGAATGCGAAATCACCAGCGGTGACCGGCTGGCCGTCGGACCAGACAAGGCCGTCACGCAGGGTGTAGGTGTAGGTCACGGTGCCGTCTTCGTTCTCAACGCCTTCGGGCAGCTCGGTCGCTGCGTCGGCAACGATCTGCAGGTTGCCGTCGGCATCCTGGGACCACTTGGCCAGGCCGGAGAACAGGTGAGCGAGCATCGTAGCGCCGTCGACGGCGGAGTTCAGAGCCGGGTCGATGGTGTCGGGCTCGGAGGCCAGGCAGACATTGATGACGCTGCCCTCGGTGCTTGCGGGCTCGGCAGTGGTATCGCTGCCGGTGGTGTCGGCAGTGTCGGTCGTGGTGCTGTCCGTGGTGGTCGTATCCTTGGCGGTGTCAGCGGAGCCGCTGCAGGCCACCAGAGAGAAAACCATGATCAGCGCCAGCAGAAGAGCGATCATTTTTTTCATTTTTTGATACATCCTTTCAAAAATTTTATCTCAATATGCAGTGCATATGAAGATCAGTTGATCTCGCCCACGCGGTGGCAGGCGACGAAATGGCCGGCGGAGACCTCCTGGAAATCCGGCATGCTTTCGGCGCATTTGTCGCACGCGTACGGGCAGCGGGTGCGGAAGGGGCAGCCGCTCGGCGCGTTCAGCGGGCTCGGGATATCGCCGGAGAGCACGATGCGCTGGTTGGCGCGGGCGATCTTCGGATCCGGGACCGGGACGGCGGACAGAAGCGACTTGGAATACGGGTGCAGGGGATGGTCATAGATCTCGTTGGCGTCGGCCAGCTCGACCATCTTGCCGAGGTACATGACGGCGATGCGGTCGGAGATATGGCGCACGACCAGCAGATCGTGGGCGATGAACAGATAGGTCAGGCCGAATTTTTCCTGCAGCTCGGCGAACATGTTGATGACCTGCGCCTGGATAGACACGTCCAGCGCGGAGACCGGCTCGTCGCAGACGATGAAGTCCGGGTTGACCGCGAGCGCGCGGGCGATGCCGATGCGCTGGCGCTGGCCGCCGGAAAATTCGTGGGCGTAGCGGGCGGCATGCTCGGAGTTGAGGCCGACATAGCCCATGAGCTCGAGAATGCGCTCCTGCCGTTCCTGCCGGCTGGAGTAGAGCTTATGCACGTCCAGCGGCTCGCCGATGATGTCGGCGACGGTCATGCGGGGGTTGAGGGAGGAATAGGGATCCTGGAAGACCATGGAGGCCTTGTTGCGGAAGGCCTGGATGTCGGCCTTGGTCTGGATCTTCCTGCCCTTGTAGAGGACTTCGCCGCCGGTGGGCTTGTACAGGTGCAGGATGGTGCGGCCGACGGTCGTCTTGCCGCAGCCGGACTCGCCGACCAGACCCAGCGTCTCGCCGGGCTGGATGGCAAAGCTCACGTTGTCGACGGCCTTGAGCGGCTTCGTCCGGAACATGCCCATGTTGATGTTAAAATACTCTTTGAGATTGCGTACTTCGACGATCGGCTGTGCAGCTTCGTTTTTCATGCGTCGGCACCGTCCTTCCGTTCCGCGTCCTTGTCTTCGGCAAGCTCAATGCTGCCGTCCTCGAGGCCCTTTTTGACGTTCATCCAGCACGAGGCCAGATGATCCTCGTTGATCCGCATCCGCTCGGCGCGTTCGCGCAGGCAGATCTTCATGGCTGCCTCACACCGCGGGGCGAACGGACAGCCGGCGGGCATATTCAGAAGGTCGATCGGCGTGCCGTGGATCGGCTCCAGCTTCTCGCCGACGTTGCTGGCCGAGGGGATCGAGCGCAGGAGGCCCTTGGTGTATTCGTGGCAGGGATTGTAGAAGATCTCATCCGCCGTGCCCTGCTCACAGATGGAGCCGGCGTACATGACGATGACCTCGTCGCACATCTGGGCTACGACGCCAAGATCGTGCGTGATGAGGATGATCGCCATGCCGAGCTCCTTCTGCAGAGACTTCATGAGGTCCAAAATCTGCGCCTGGATGGTGACGTCGAGCGCGGTGGTGGGCTCGTCGGCGATCAGGATATCGGGCTCGCAGGCCAGCGCCATGGCGATCATGACGCGCTGGCGCATGCCGCCGGAGAATTCATAGGGATACTGCTTCATGCGCTTTTCCGGCTCGTTGACATTGACGAGGCGGAGCATCTCGACCGCGCGGTCCCACGCCTGCTTGCGGTTGCGGTCGGTGTGCAGGGTGATGGCCTCCATCAGCTGGTGGCCGATGGTGTAGGTCGGGTTGAGGGAGGTCATCGGATCCTGGAAGATGATCGAGACCTTGTTGCCGCGCACATGCTTCATCACATCCTCGCCTGCGCCGACGAGCTCCTGCCCGTCGAGCTTGATGGAGCCGGAGACGATCTTGCCCGTGGAGGCGAGGATCTGCATGATGGAATACGCGGTCACGGATTTGCCGGAGCCAGATTCGCCGACGATGCCGAGCACCTTGCCCTTGTCAAGGAAGAAGGACACGCCGTTGACGGCCTTGACCTCGCCCGCGTCGGTGAAAAAGGAGGTATGGAGATCCTGTACTTCAAGTAAAGACATGCTGCTTCCTCCTTCCTTAACCGTTGAGCTTCGGGTCGAACGCGTCGCGCAGACCGTCGCCGAAGAGGTTGAGCGAGAGCACGATGAGCGAGATGACGAGCGCCGGGATGACCATGCGGTAGGGATAGGAGGTCAGGCCGTTGAGCGCGTCGGACGCCAGCGAGCCCAGCGACGGCATCGGCGCGTTGACGCCGAGACCGAGGTAGGACAGAAAGCTCTCGGTAAAGATCGCGTTCGGGATCTGCAGAGCCGTGGAGATGAAGATCACGCTCATGCAGTTGGGCACCAGATGGCGGGTGATGATCCAGCGGCCCTTGGCGCCGGTCGCCTGCGCGGCGAGGACGTATTCCTGCTCGCGCAGGGACAGGATCTGGCCGCGGATGAGTCTTGCCATCGAGACCCAGTAGAGGACGGCGAAGACGATGAAGAGGCTGATGATGTTGCTGCCGATCTTGGCCAGCGGCGTGCCGTCGAGCTTGTCGCCGATCGAGACCTTCAGGACCGTGGCAAGCAGGATGACCATCAGCGTATCGGGCAGCGAGTAGATGATATCGACGATGCGCATGATGATGAGGTCGACCTTGCCGCCGCAGTAGCCCGCGATGGAGCCGACCGTCATGCCGATGATCAGCACGATGAGGCTCGCGAAGAAGCCGACGGCGAGGGAAATGCGCGTACCGTAGACGACACGGATGAAGTAGTCGCGCCCGGCGGAGTCGGTGCCGAAGACATGCGGGAAGACCTTTTCACCCTCTTCGATGCGCTTGAGCTCGGTCTTGCCGTACTCGAAGGGAGCGAGGTTATTGAACGAGGCGTCGACGGGCTTGCCGGGACGCACGCCCAGCTGCTGGTCGTAGGAGTACGGCCAGAAGGCGGGGATGAGGATGGCCGAAAGCGTGATGATGGCCACGACGATCAGGCTCACGAGCGCGACCTTGTTCCTGCACAGGCGCTTGACGCCGTCCTTGAAGAACGTGGTGGACGGGCGCATCTGGACGATGTAGGACTTTTCCTCGTCGGTGGCGGGAATGAAGTCATCCATGTTGACATGGAGGGTGAATCTGTGTTTCTTATCCATGTTCGCGCCTCCTTAGTCCAGTTCGATCCGCGGGTCGACGATCTTGTACAGAAGGTCGGACACGAGGTTCATAATAATAATGAGACAGGCCAGAATGATGGTCGTGCCCATGATGAGCGGGTAATCACGGCCGGTGATGCTGTTGACAAATGCGCGGCCGATGCCGGGCACGGCGAAGATCTGTTCGACAATGATGGAGCCGGTCACGATATACGCAAGCATCGGGCCAAAATAGGTGATGACCGGGATCAGCGAGTTTTTGAGCGCGTGGCCGAAGATGACCTTGAAGCCCGGCACGCCCTTGGCCCGGGCGGTGCGGATGTAGTCCTGCCCGAGCACGTCGAGCATCGACGAGCGGGTCAGACGCGTGATGTAGGCCATCGGGTAGAGGCCGAGCGTGACGACCGGCAGGATCAGGCCGTTTTTCTGCGCGCCGTTGGCCGGCAGAAGATGCAGGGAAACGGCGAATATGGTCAGCAGCAAGGCGCCCGCAATGAACGAGGGCATGGAGACGAAGGCGGTGGTGATGACCATGATGACCTTATCGATGACCTTGTTGCGCTGCAGCGCCGCGACCGCGCCGAGCACGATGCCCACGACGAGCGCGCCGAAGGCGGCGATAAGGCCGAGCTTGGCCGAGACCTTCATGCCGTCGGCGATGATGTCGATGACCTGACGGCCGCGCTGCTTGAGCGAGGGGCCAAAGTCAAAGCGCAGGACGATATCACCGAGATAGGTAAAATACTGCTCCAGGACCGGTTTGTCAAGTCCGTATTTGGCCTCCATGGCGGCCTGCACCGCAGGAGTCGTCGCCTTTTCGCCGACGAACGGGCCGCCCGGGACGGCGTGCATGACGAAGAAGGTGATCGTGATAACGACCCAGATCGTCAGAATCGCCAGACCGATTCGTTTGAGAACGTAAAACAGCGTCTTGGAATTCATCATTCATCCCACTTTCAAAGACTGGAAACTGTCGCTTGCAGAAAGACAAGTGCTTTTCCTGTATTCGCTGGAGTATTGTTATGATACTATAAATGATTAAAGCAGAAAAATCAATCGGAAATTTTTAAAAAATGAAATTTTTTGCGTTATTCCCTGCAAAATTCAGCGATTTAATTGACAGAACATTAAAAATCACACAAAATACCCGCCGACGAGGGCAGAGCCTGCGGAAATGTGCACAGTTTCGCGGTTTTTGTTCTGCGGTGCGCAAAACGTGCGCATGCTGCGGGCAGATGTGCGGACTGAGCGGCCGGTTTTTCTGCCCCGCCGCCCGCCGGGCCGGTTTTCTGCAGGAAGCAGAGGAAAAAGCTGCAGAAAAAGGCTCCCCTTCCAGGGGAGCTGGCGCGAAGCGCCTGAGAGGTTGATTCCCCGCCGCAGCGGAAAAGGCTCCCCTTCCAGGGGAGCTGGCTCGGCGCAGCCGAGACTGAGAGGTTGTCGCGAATTTGCAACTGCCGACGCCTCCGGCGGCCCTATCTTTTCCGTCTTGCCGGAAAAGATAGGGGAGAAAAGGGGCGCTGGGTTACGGCTTGGTGCTTTCTGCATCTGAATTTAGGCGAGAACCTAGCTTTCAGGCGTCGTTCCACACGGTAGTCACCTTACGGGCGTCCTACTACGCGCCGCCTGATACGGGGGTATCAAATTTGTAGCTAGTTGCCTTAGAACGACTGCCGTCAATAGAACGTGCAGCCGAAATTTTGATAGACCTTACCTTCTTGCGGGGCACCAAGGCTCCCCTGAAAGGGGAGCTGGCAGCCGCAAGGCTGACTGAGAGGTGGATGCAAATTTGCTGCAACCTCTCCGTCTCGGCTTCGCCGAGCCACCTCCCCTGGGAGGGGAGGCTTTGTGTCGTCTACTTCTTGATCTCCTCCCAATATCGCTTGGCGGCCTGTTCGGTTTTGTTGTCGCCGTAGGTGTAGTAGGTGCGGTCTTTGATGACGTCGGGGAGGTATTGCTGGCGGACCCAGTGGTTGGGGAAATTGTGGGGGTAGAGATAGCCCTGGTCGCGTTCGAAGCCTGTGCCGTCGGCGTGGACGTTCTGCAGCTCGCGCGGGACGGGGCCGGTCTTCCCGGCCTTGACGTCGGCGATGGCGGCGTCGATGGCCATGCAGCCGGAGTTGGACTTCGGCGCGGTGGCAAGCAGGATGACAGCGTCGGCCAGCGGCAGCCGCGCCTCGGGAAGACCGAGCTGCAGCGCGCTGTCGACGCAGGCCTTGACGATGGGAATGGCCTGCGGGTAGGCAAGGCCGATATCCTCCGCCACGGAGCACAGAATGCGGCGGCAGGCCGAGGGCAGGTCCCCCGCCTCGAGGAAGCGGGCGAGGTAGTGCACGGCGGCGTCCGGGTCGGAGCCGCGGATGGACTTCATGAGGGCGGACAGATCGTCATAGTGATCGTCGCCGGCTTTGTCATAGCGCATGGCCGAGCGCTGCGAGACCTGCTTTGCGTCCTGCATGGTGAGCGTGACGACGCCGTTTACCGGCCGCGTGGCGGTATAGAGGAACTCGACGGCGTTGAGCGCCTTGCGGATATCGCCGCCGCAGGACTGGGCGATATGGCCCGTCACGCCGGGCTCGGGGACGATGGTCACGCTGTCGCGCGACTCGAGAAAGTTCAGCGCCCGGTCCACCGCCCGCTGCGCCTCCGCCTTCTCCACAGGCTTGAACTCAAAGACCGTGGAGCGCGACAGGATCGCATTGTAGACGTAGAAATACGGGTTTTCCGTCGTGGAGGCGATGAGGGTGATCTTACCGTTTTCGATGTATTCGAGCAGGGTCTGCTGCTGCTTTTTGTTGAAATACTGGATCTCGTCGAGGTACAGGAGCACCCCGTTCGGCGCGAGGAAGGTATCGAGCTGGGCGTAGATCTCCTTGATGTCGGCGGAGGACGCCGTCGTGGCATTGAGTTTACATAATTTTCGTTGTGTTTTCTTTGCGATCAGATTGGCGACGGTCGTCTTGCCCGTGCCGGAAGGGCCGTAGAAGATCATATTGGGCACCGCGCCGGATTCGATGATGCGGCGCAGCAGGCCGTTTTCGCCCAGAATGTGCTGCTGGCCGCAGACGTCGGAAAGTTCCTGCGGACGAAGCGCGTCCGCGAGGGGCTGATACATATCGCCCGCCTCCTTTTTCTCTGTTTCTCGTATTATACCGGTTTCTGCTGCCAATTACAAGCGGACGGTTCCCTTTCCGCCGCATTTGTGATACAATACGACAAAACAAACGCAGGGAGGGGCAAACGCATGGAAACTGCCGAACGGGTGGCCGGGATCATTGCCGCGCTGAAAGAGGAATATCCGGATCCGGTCTGCGCGCTGCAGTATCGGAAGGACTACGAGCTGATGATCGCGGTGCGGCTGTCGGCGCAGTGCACGGACGCGCGGGTCAATCTGGTGACGCCCGCGCTCTTCGCGCGCTATCCGACGCTGGACGCGTTCGCGGAGGCGGATGTGGCCGAGGTCGAGACCTATGTCCACTCGTGCGGCTTCTACAAGCACAAGGCGGAGGATATCGTCCTCGCCTGCCGGATGCTGCGGGACGAATACGGCGGGAAAGTGCCGGACACGATGGACGCGCTCCTGCGCCTGCCGGGCGTGGGGCGGAAGACAGCGAATCTGCTGCTGGGCGACATTTACAAGCGCCCCGGCTCCGTCGTCTGCGACACGCACTGCATCCGCATCTGCAATCTGCTGGGTCTGGCCAGCGGCAAGGAACCGGCGAAGGTCGAGCAGCAGCTGCGCGCGATCCTGCCGCCGGAGGAATCGTCCGACTTCTGCCACCGGATCGTGCTGCACGGCCGCGCCGTCTGCGCCGCGCGCAAGCCCGCCTGCGACCGCTGCTGCCTCGCGCCCTACTGCAGGAGCTTCTCCGGAAGCTGACCGGATCGATGCAAAACCGCCCGCCGTTTTGATAGATAGTCGTAAAAACCTCATGCCTACACGCGATCTTGGCTCTCCCTCTGGGAGAGCTGTCGCCGCGGGCGACTGAGAGCGCCTTGCAGCCTCGTTCAGGCGTTTCCCCTCTCCGTCTTCGCTGCGCTCAGCCACCTCTCCCAAAGGGAGAGGCAAGGGATGCCCGCGCAAAATCAAATGATGCAAGAACAGGCACAACGGATGATCCCGCTGTGCCTGTTGTCTGTCTTATTCGGCCACCCATTTCGGCGGGCGGTTCGTTTTATTCGCTGAATTTCCGCTTCATTTCGGTCTGACGGCCGCAGGTCATTTTGCCTTCGGGGCATTTGCCGGTGCAGAAGCAGGTCGGGCCATAGAGGCGGAACAACTCCGGCGAGACCTCGCGCAGGGCGGCGAGCGCCTGACAGGCGGCGTCGCGGATCTCCCATTGCGCGCGCGTGCAGCAGCGCAGGCGGAAGAAGACATAGAGCTCGCCCGCATTCATCGTCGTGAGCACAGGGACCGTCTGGCCGCTGAGCATCAGGTAGCACAGGGCAGACTCGTCCGCGCCGCGATCGCGCAGCTGCGCCGCGGCCTGTCCGGCCAGCTCGAAGGCGCTGCGGTAGCGCGCCTCCATCCCCTTGTCCCGGACGCTCTGCGGCAGGACATAGCGGTCATACCGGATATTCTGCAGCAGCTGCGGCGGGCAGAGCGACTGCATCCGGTGGCGCGTCAGGTGCGTGAGCGCGGCGAGCGAGAGGCCGCCGAAGAGCAGCGTATAACTCGCCTGTTCCAGCTCCCGGCGGCGGGGCCGGGCAAGGAGCGTCTTCAGAAGCTCGGTCTGCTCGTCCTCCCGCAGCGGCTGCGGGGCCAGGCCGCGCGCGAGCAGATACGCGTCGCAGATCTTCCGCCCGGCATCCTGCGCGGCGGACAATACGGTGACGGGTGCGTCCGGGACGAGCGGCTGCGCCGCCTGCGGCGTCCAGTCCGGCGTGCGCCGGTAGACCTCCGGCTTGCGCAGGGCCAGAAACGGCAGCCGCGCCTCGCATTGGGCAAACAGGCTCTCGCCGAGCGCGCGCAGCTCCGGGATGCCGCTGCCGCGGCCGTAGGTCAGCTCGTTCATCACGTGGACGAGCTCGCGCGCGTTCATCGAGCAGAAGAAATTGCTGCAGAAGCAGTATGGCAGGACGAAGCGCGCGTCCTCCTTCGGCACGCCCGCGGCCTCCAGCTCGTCATAGATCCCGAACAGCGCCCGGACGGCCGCATCAAAGGCCTCCGCCTGCGCCGGGTCGGAAAAGTCCGGCGCGACATAGCCCGCGCCGGAAAAATCGACGTAGCGGCGGGATTTGACCGTGAAGGACGCCAGCCGGAATTCGATCAGGAACTGCTCGGCGAGGACGGAGACGTTCTCGAAGGATAAGTTTACATAACAATGTTCCAGCACCGACGTGTGCCCGGAGGAGAGCACCTTGCCGATGAGCTTTTCATTTTTTTCCTGCCCGGCGGCGAGGGACTTGGCGTAGATTTCATCCGCCGTGCCGTCCATCGTGGAGATCCGGCCGCCGGAGGCGATGATCGCAGCCGCTTCCGGGCTGCAGCTGATCAGGGTCACATGTCCATGCATCGTGGGTCCTCTCTTTCTCTTGCGGTACGTTTGGAGTTCATCGGAATGGCTCGCCCTGCTCGTCGTAGACCTCGAGCCGCCGGATGCGGGCGAAGTCGGGCTTGCATTCGGGCAGATAGGCCTCGATGGCGTTCACCAGCAGCTGCGGATTGCAGCTGGGATTCTGCGCCGAGACGAGGACGGTCAGCTCCAGCTCCTGCTGGGACGGCTGGCGGAGGCTGCACGCGAAGATCATCGACTGCAGATCCAGCTCCGCTTCGCCGCCGCTCTTGGTGCGCTTCTTGACCAGCACCGGGCCGCCGGAAAACAGCGCCGCGATCCGGCTCTGCGCCGTCTCGGGCACGCCGGCGTCATACTCAAGCGTGATCTCGGCTTGCAGGCGGGTCAGGTGCTTGATCTTGACCGCGCTCTCATAGGCCCGCAGCACGCGGATGCCGGCGGGCATGGTGCGGTTGAGCAGGGCCGGGAGCTTTTCAAGGTCGACTGAGCCGTCCTGGATCTCAAAGTCCAGGATCTCGCAGCAGCTCTCCGAGCCGACGGGCAGCGGCAGGGCGATGGAGACATAGGCCCGCGGGCTGAAGCCCTGCGAGTGCCAGATCATGATGTCCGCCCGCTTGAACGCGCGCTGGAAGATGCGCATGAGGTCAAGATGCGAGATATAGACCGCGTCGCCGGTCTTTTCAAACAGCAGGCGATTCATCGCACAGCCCCCTTTCGCTCAGATGCCGGGCGCCGCAGCCATTGCAGTGCGTGCGGCAGTCGGGCGTGGATTCCGAGCGCAGCGCCTTTTCGCGCTCGCGCAGCAGGAAGTTCGTGGTGACGCCGACATCGATGGTCTGCCAGGGCAGGAGCTCGTCCACGCCGTAGCCGCGGGTCGTATAGAAGTCCGGGTCGAGCCCGGCGCGGCGGAAGGCCTCGAGCCATTTTTCATAGTCAAAATACTCGTCCCAGCCGTCGAGCCTGCAGCCGAGGTTGTGCGCCTCGAGCAGGGCTCTGCCCACGCGGCGGTCGCCGCGGGCCATGACGGCCTCGAGGCGGCTGAGATCCGACTCGTGATAGCGGTAGTCGACGCACTTGGCGTGCAGATTCGCCTGCAGCAGGTGTACGCGCCGCAGGTATTCCTCCGGCGTGATCTGCGCCGCCCACTGGAACGGCGTGAAGGGCTTGGGGACAAAGTAGGCCGTGGCCAGATTGATGGACAGGCCGCGCTTCTTCCCGCTCCCGTTTTCCCGCCAGACCTGCAGGATCTTGTAGACCAGCTCGGCGATGCCGATGACGTCCTCGTCCGTCTCGGTGGGCAGGCCCAGCATGAAATAGAGCTTCACGCTGTTCCAGCCGCCGGAGAAGGCCGTGGCGCAGGTGGAGAGGATCTCCTCCTCGGTGACGTTTTTGTTGATGGCGTCGCGCAGACGCTGCGTCCCGGCTTCGGGCGCGAAGGTCAGGCCGCTCTTGCGCACCTTCTGGATGCGCAGCATGAGCTCGCGCGAGAAATTGTCCGCGCGGAGACTGGGCAGCGAGAGGTTGATCTTGCGCGGCTCGCAGTAGCGGAGCAGACCGTCAGCCAGCGCCTCAAGCTCGCGGTAGTCGGAGGTCGAGAGGCTGGCGAGGGTGATCTCGCTGTTGCCGGAATCCTCGAGCGATTCGATCGCCTGTCTGCACAGGGTATCCGCGGATTTGGCGCGGATTGGCCGGTAGCAGAAGCCCGCCTGACAGAACCGGCAGCCGCGGATGCAGCCGCGGAAGATCTCCAGATTCGACCGGTCGTGGACGATCTGGGTCGAGGGAACGATGGTCTTCGTGGGGAAATAGGCCCGGTCCAGATCCTGCACGATGCGTTTTTTCACGCGCGCAGGCGCGCCGGGCGCGGGCGTAATGGCGGCAAGGGTGCCGTCATCATTGTAAGTATGCGTGTAGAGCGACGGGACGTAGACGCCCTCGAGCTTCGCCGCCTCGCGCAGAAATTCCTGTTTGCTCAGGCCCTGCCGCTTGGCTGCGCGGTAGCATTCGATGATCTCGCGGGTGCTCTCCTCCCCTTCGCCGATGGAGAAAAAGTCGATGAAATCGGCCAGCGGCTCCGGGTTTACCGTGCAGACGCCCCCGGCGAAGACAATGCCCTCCAGCCCCTTGCGGTCTTTGGCCAGCAGCGGCAGTCCGGAAAGCTCAAGCATGTTGAGCACGTTCGAGTAGCACATCTCGTAGCCGAGCGTGAAGGCGACAAGGTCAAAATCGCGGACAGGGTCGTGGCTCTCCAGCGCCCAGAGGGGCAGCCGGTGCGCGCGCATCTCCGCCTCCATGTCGCCCCAGGGGGCGAACACCCGCTCGCACCAGACGCCGGGCATCTCGTTCATCACGCCGTAGAGGATGCGCATGCCGATGTTCGACATGCCGATCTCATACGTATCCGGGAAGCAGAACGCCACGCGCACGTCGATGTCCTGTTTCCGCTTTACGATCTGGTTGTATTCTCCGCCCACGTAGCGCGCAGGCTTCTGCACGCGCGTGAGTATCCTGTGGATCTGATCTGTCATGGCCGTTCCTTCTCATTCGTTGCATTTCATTTCATTGTAACCGCTGCGGGCATAAAAAGCAACCGGTAACGTTCCGTTTCGCGGCCGGAACTGCCTGTCGGCGCTATTCGCCCGTGCGCTTTGCCAGCGTCAGCAGCCGGAGCGTCAGATACGCCGCCGTGCCGAGCGGCCAGAGCCCGGCGCGGCGGAAAAACGTCAGGATGATCCCCGCCAGCAGCAGCGCCGCGCAGACCGCGAAGCTGCTGCGGCGGGAGACCTTCTCGGCGCGCGCCAGCGGCAGATGCTGCGCCAAGGCGCAGCGGACCGCCCGGCCGCCATCCAGCGGCCAGACGGGCAGCAGATTGTAGATCCCGAGCATCAGGCTGTAGGCCGCGAAGGCGGGGCTCCGCATGCAGAACAGCGCCCCGCAGACCAGATTGACCAGCGGCCCAGCCAGCGCCGCGAGCAGCTCCTGCCGGTAGCCAAGACCGGCCGCATCGATCCGCAGATCGGCAAAGCGGAGCGTCAGCCGCCGCACCCGGCCGCCGCAGGCCAGCATCATCACGACGTGCGCGAGCTCATGCACGCCCATGGCGTACAGGATCGGCAGGACCGACCCGCTCCGGTCGAGCGCGGCAAGGACGATCGCAAACATGAAAAAGCCCGGCCGGAGGTCAATTTCCGGCACCGGTCAGGATCTCAAACGAGCCGGACAGGGCCTCCTGCACCGGCTCGCCCTCCCGCAGCCGCTCCGTCAGGGCTGCGAACGCCTGCACGGTCTTCGTCTGCCGCGCGGCGCCGGAAAGCCGGGTCAGCGCGGCGTCCACCGCCGGGACGCAGGTCTTGAGCGTCAGCACCAGCATCACGAGCGCCAGCAGCAGATACAGCCGGGAGATCCACGCCCCCGGCTGCCGGTCTGTTTTGCCGCAGGATTTGTCACGCGTCTGCTTCATTGCACGCACCTCCTCAGGGAACTATATGCGCCCGAGAAAATTTCATGCAAAGCCCTTGACAAACTGCCGCAAATCCCCTATAATACTCGAGCTGACGGGGTGTGGCGAAGTTTGGTATCGCGCTTGGTTCGGGACCAAGAGGCCTCGGGTTCGAATCCCGACACTCCGACCAAATCCGGCTGAAATCTTTCGATTTCAGCCGGATTTTTCTGCGTTTTCGGAACATTTTCCGATGGAGAATTCTGTGACTTTTCCGTCTGACCCAAACCTGACCCAAACGAAAAATCAGGTAGAATTATTCGCACGAGAAAGAATGATGTTGTGAAAAATTCCGAGCAGAAAGGTGCGGAAATGCCCCGAAATGCCCGCCAAAAATATCCGACCAACCTTCTCAGGCGGAAGCGTGCGCACGGGATCGTGTACCATGCAGCCGGGTATAAACATAGCTCCGGGCGCAAGGGTGTTGACTATGATGCCATAGCACTTAAGGCGGTGACGGAATGATCCGCCACCGCCATGCTTACTGCCGAGTTTCTTCGGACCATTTGAAAATATCAAGCTAATGTATCAAATGCAATAATCTTTCCATTTTGCTGTCCCACTCTCTGCTGGAATCGGCGCACTCTTTCAGTTCAGTTTCGACTTCAGTATTTATCGGAAGATTTTTCTTGTAGCGGATGGTATGCTCAAGGCTTGCCCAGAAGTCCATAGCGATTGTACGGAGTT
>OMBN01000454.1_pt1 | contig 28131 bp, 27 predicted proteins | sample 1644891 | NCBI WGS metagenome assembly OMBN01 (sample SAMEA103958144, study PRJEB25191) | human gut metagenome | reverse complement strand
TGTGTCACTGGTTTTCAAGACCAGCTCCTTAAACCGCTCGGACATCTCTCCGAATGCCAGCCTCCAAAGCCGAGAATTATATTATCATATCGATCCCGGTTTGTCAATTCCTTTTGGCGGAAACTGTGAATATTTCATGAAGAAACCTTGATGTTCCCGTAGGAAAGTGCTATACTATTGGAACGAAAATTGTTTACTGGAAGGTGTTTTTGCATGACAAAAATTGATATTTATTCCGGTTTTCTCGGCGCCGGCAAGACGACGCTCATCAAGAAAATGATCAAGGAAGCCTACCACGGCCAGAAGCTGGTGCTGATCGAGAATGAATTCGGCGAGATCGGCATCGACGGCGGCTTTCTGCAGGAGGCCGGGATCCAGATCACGGAGATGAACTCCGGCTGCATCTGCTGCTCGCTGGTCGGCGATTTCGGCCGCGCGCTCAAAAAGGTCATCGCTGAATATGCGCCGGACCGCATCCTGATCGAGCCGTCGGGCGTCGGCAAGCTGTCGGACGTCATCGGCGCCGTGCGCAAGGTCACGTCGGACGACGTGCAGCTGGGCAACTTTGTGACCGTGGCGGACGCGACGAAGTGCAAGATGTATATGAAGAACTTCGGCGAGTTCTACAACAACCAGATCGAGACGGCCAACACCATCATCCTCAGCCGCACTGACGGCATGAAGGAAGAAAAGCTCGACCAGTGCGTCGCCATGATCCGCGAGCACAACAAGGACGCCGTGATCGTCACGACGCCGTGGCCGGAGCTCACCGGCGAGCAGCTGATGGAGGCCATGGAGCAGCGCAGCACCATCGCCGTCGAGCTTGCGAAGCTCGAGGAGGAAGCGCATCACCATCATCATGACCACGACGACGATGACGACGAGGAATGCGACGATCCGGACTGCAGCTGCCACCACCATCATCACGACGATGATGACGAGGATGAGCACGAGCATCATCACCATCACCACGATCATGACGACGATGACGAGTGCGACGATCCGGACTGCAGCTGCCATCATCACCATGACGATGACGACGAGGGCGAACACGAGCATCACCACCATCATCACCATCACCACGGCCATGACGCCGACGAGGTCTTCATCAGCTGGGGCGAGGAGACGCACAAGAAGTTCACCAAGGCTGAGATCGAGCACATCCTGCAGGCGCTGGAGGATGCGGAGACCTACGGCATCATCCTGCGGGCCAAGGGCTATGTGGCCAATGCCGAGGGTGAGAAGTGGATTCACTTCGACTACGTGCCCGGCGAGCCTGACATCCGTGACGGCGGCGCAATGGTCACCGGCCGCATCTGCGTCATCGGCTCGAAGCTGAATGAGGAAGCTGTCGCGAAGCTCTTCGGCGTAGAAAAGCAGTAAGGAGAATCCGACATGGCTATGCCCGATATCCCCATGTACGTCTTCACGGGCTTTCTGGAGTCCGGCAAGACGAAATTCATCCAGGAGACGCTCGAGGACGAGCGCTTCAACACCGGCGAACGGACGCTGCTGCTGGTCTTTGAGGAGGGCGAGGAGGAATACGACGTATCCACTTACCCGCATAAGGAGGTCTATGAGCAGGTCCTGGACTACGACGAGCTGAGCCCGGAGATGCTGACCGGGCTGCAGAAGAAATACAACGCCGAGCGCGTGGTCGTTGAGCTCAACGGCATGCATCTGGCCTCGGATTTCTATCTCAAGACGCCCGACCACTGGAAGATCGCGCAGGAGGTCATGTTTGCCGACGCGACGACCTTCCTCAGCTACAACGCCAACATGCGCCAGCTCGTCGTGGACAAGCTGGCCGGGGCGGAGATGCTGGTCCTCAACCGCATGACGCCCGGCGCGGACGTCATGCCCTACCACAAGATCGCCCGGGCCGTCAACCGCCGGATCGAGATCCTCTACGAGTACACCGACGGCTCGACCCACTATGACGACATCGAGGATCCCCTGCCGTTCGACCTGAACGCCCCGGTCGTGGAGGTCAAGGACGAGGATTATGCCCTGTTCTACCGCGATATCACCGAGGAGCCCAAGAAATACGCCGGCAAGACCGTGAAATTCAAGGGACAGGTGGCGCGGCTGCGCCGGGAAAAGGACGGCATGTTTGCCCCCGGCCGCTTCGTCATGACCTGCTGCGAGGCGGATATCACGTTCATGGGCCTGCCGTGCCGGTTTGCCGGGGCTTCCGGGCTGGCGGCGCGCAGCTGGGTCTGGGTCACGGCGACCGTCGAGGTCAAGTACCACTCGCTCTACAGGGGCGTGGGTCCCATCCTCACCGCCGTCAACGTCCAGCCCGCCGAACCCGCCGAGCAGAGCGTCGCGACCTTCTGAGCTTTCCAGAATACAAAACCGCCATGGCAGTCAGCTGCCATGGCGGTTTTCGTCTGTAAGGCCGCGCATAGAAAACCCCGCCCTGCCGGCATGGGGACAGGACGGGGCTTCCGGTATGGAGGGGGAGCGCTCATTTCCCGAAAAGGGAGAATCGCTTTTTTTCATAGGGCTCGCTCGCGGCGCTCTGGACCTCATAGCCGGTCGCGTGGACCGCGGCCTTGACGGCTTCGACGTCCAGCGGCTCGTCTGTGATGACGACCGCTTCGCCCCTGGTGTGCGACGAGGAGACCTTTTTGACGGGGACTGCCTTGCGGATGGTGTCATTGATGTGCGATTCGCACATGCCGCACATCATGCCGTCGATCTTCAGCGTGGTTTTATACATAAGAAAGACCTCTCATTCATGATGATGGCAGCAGCCCGCGTTTGCGCAGTGTGCGCAGCCAGCGCCGCAGGTGCTTTTGCCCTGCTTTTTCTGACGGATCAGATAGATCACGATTGCGGCAACGATCGCCAGCAGAACTGCCGAGATCACGATCGTGCCAAGATTCTCTGCGAGCCAGGCAAACATGAAGATCACTCCTTGATAAGCTCGTTTGCGGAGGGGAGGCAAGACCGCAGGATCTGCGGTCTTGCCTGAAATGGATTGCGGAATATTACTTGATCTTTGCGGTCAGCTTGGTAGCCTCCTTATAGGGCTTGACAAGCATGTAGACGATGAAGGCGAGCAGAACGACGCCGACGATCACGCCGAGGACGTTGCCGTTGCCGGTGAACAGAGCGCCGAACTGGTTGACCATGAGGGCGATCGCATAGGCGAAGCCGCACTGATAGCCGATGGCGAACCAGGTCCACTTCTGGCTGTTCATCTCACGCTTGATGGCGCCGATGGCCGCGAAGCACGGAGCGCACAGGAGGTTGAAGACCAGGAAGGAGTAGCCGGTAATGCCATTGAACGCGGTAGCAAGGTTCTGATAGACCGTGCCGTCGCCGCCGCCATAGAGGATGCCGAGCGTGCCGACGATGTTCTCCTTGGCAACGAGGCCGGTGATGGAAGCAACGACTGCCTGCCAGTTGCCCCAGCCGAGCGGGGCGAAGATCCAGGCGATCGCGCCGCCGATCTTGGCGAGGATGGAGTAGTTGATCTCTTCGTCAGAGAGCATCCGGAAGCCGTCTTCGGCCCAGCCGAAGTAGGTGGTGAACCAGACAAAGATGGTGGACAGAAGGATGATCGTACCGGCCTTCTTGATGAAGGACCAGCCGCGCTCCCACATGCTGCGCAGGACGTTGCCGAGGGTCGGCCAGTGGTATGCAGGCAGTTCCATGACGAACGGAGCGGGATCGCCGGAGAACATCCTGGTCTTCTTCAGCATAATGCCGGAGATGACGATCGCGGCCATGCCGATGAAGTAAGCGGAGGTGGAGACCCATGCGCTGCCGCCAAAGAGAGCGCCGGCGATCATGCCGATGAACGGCACCTTTGCGCCGCAGGGGATGAAGGTGGTGGTCATGATCGTCATACGGCGGTCACGTTCATTTTCTATGGTACGCGAAGCCATAACGCCCGGAATGCCGCAGCCGGTGCCGATGAGCATCGGGATGAAGGACTTGCCGGACAGGCCGAATTTCCGGAAGATACGGTCCAGAACGAAGGCGATACGGGCCATGTAGCCGCACGCTTCGAGGAAGGCCAGCATGAGGAACAGAACGAGCATCTGCGGCACAAAGCCGAGAACTGCGCCGACACCGGCGACAATGCCGTCAAGGATCAGGCCGCTCAGCCAGTCAGCCGCACCGGCAGCTTCCAGCGCATTGCCGACAAGAACGGGAACGCCGGGGACCCAGACGCCGTAGTCGGCGGGATCGGGCTCGTCAAAGCCGTTCTCTTCGAAGTAGCTGACAGCGTCGACATAGCTCATGCCGATCGTGGTCTCTTCGTCCGCGTCGTCGGGGATGGAATCGTAGTAAACAGTCATGTCATTGATAGCGAGGGTCTCTTCATCCTCGACCTCGATGGTCGTGCTCTCGGAATCGGCGGTCACGGCCTTCATCTCGGCCAGAGCAGTATCTGCGTCGAAGTCTTCGGCTTCGGTGTCGAGCTCATAGTAGCCGCTGATTGCTTCGCTTGCGGTGGTGTATTCGTCAGCAGCTTCGGAGTAAGCGGAGGAGCCGATGCCGAACAGGTGCCAGCCGTCGCCGAACAGACCGTCGTTCGCCCAGTCTGTCGCCGGTGCGCCGACGCCGACCATGGCGACCCAGTAAACGATGAACATGACAGCCGCGAAGATGGGCAGGCCCAGCCAGCGGTTGGTGACGATCTTATCGATCTTGTCGGAAGCGGAGAGCTTGCCGGCGCTCTTCTTTTTGTAGCAGCTCTTGATGACCTGTGCGATGTACACGTAGCGCTCGTTGGTGATGATGGATTCCGCATCGTCGTCGAGCTCGGTCTCAGCGGCCTTGATGTCTGTTTCGATGTGCTGCATGACGTCAGCGGGGATCTGCAGCTGTTCGAGGACCTTGTCGTCACGCTCGAAGATCTTGATGGCGTACCAGCGCTGCTGAGCGGCGGGCTTGTCATGCAGGACAGCCTCTTCGATGTGGGCGATGGCGTGCTCGACCGGGCCGGAGAAGGTGTGCTGCGGCTCGGTGTGCGGGCCGGCAGCGGCGGAAACGGCAGCCTCAGCGGCTTCCATGATGCCGGTGCCCTTCAGAGCGGAGATCTCAACGACCGGGCAGCCCAGCTGGCGGGAGAGTTCCTCGACGTTGATCTGGTCGCCGTTCTTCTTGACGACGTCCATCATGTTGATGGCCACGACCACAGGGATGCCGAGCTCGGTCAGCTGCGTGGTGAGGTAGAGGTTCCGCTCCAGGTTGGTGCCGTCGACAATGTTCAAAATCGCATCGGGCCGCTCCGTGATCAGGTAGTTCCGGGAGACGACCTCTTCGAGTGTGTAGGGGGACAGAGAATAAATACCGGGAAGGTCCATGATGACGACGTCGTCATGCTTCTTCAGCTTGCCTTCCTTCTTTTCAACCGTGACGCCGGGCCAGTTGCCGACGAACTGGTTCGAGCCGGTCAGCGCATTGAACAGCGTGGTTTTACCGCTGTTCGGGTTGCCCGCAAGGGCAATTTTGATCTGTTTTTCCATCTTTCTGCTCCTTTTGACCAGATACTTTATGCAATTTCGATCATTTCGGTGTCAGCCTTCCGCAGGCTCAGCTCGTAGCCGCGGACCGTGACTTCCATCGGGTCTCCAAGAGGGGCTACCTTGCGGATAAAAACCTCTGTGCCCTTGGTGATGCCCATGTCCATAATGCGGCGCTTGACGGGTCCTTCGCCGTGGAGCTTGACAACCTTGACGGTGTCGCCGATCTTTGCGTCTTTCAGCGTTTTCATATTCCTCTCTCCTTAAATTAAATCATGATCTTACGCGCCATCTCTTCACTGATGGCCACGCGTGATTCCTTGACCTTTACAATGACGTTCCCGGCCAGGCTGGAAACGACTGTAACCGTATCGCCTGCAACAAAGCCCAGGTCCTCCAGATGCTTTTTGACTTCCGGATTCCCGCCGACCTTGCGGATGATGTTTTCTTCACCGGCTGCTGCGAGTGTAAGCGGCATCAAATCCCGTGCCCCCTGTCTGTGTAGATTTGAGATGTCTAATTTGGATTAAGGGGCACTAACCAAAGGGGAAAAACAAAGGTTAGACCTCCCTAACCAGCCCACAGTTTAACATGACTAACCGCGCTTGTCAATAGGTTTTTCCGAAAAAAATGCTTGCTTGCTTTTTTTGTTCAAGTGTGTTAGTATAAAAGATAATTTCAAAGAAAGGTTGGTGCAATTTGCTGTGAGTGTGCACAGAGCGGCAGAGGACTATCTGGAAGCCATGCTGATGATGCGGGAGCGGCACGGCTATATCCGCTCCATTGACGTAGCGGAGCATCTCGGCGTTACGAAACCCAGCGTGACCTACGCGACCAAACAGTTGAAACAGAACGGCTTTATCACCATGGATCGTGACGGGCTGATTACACTGACCGAGAGCGGCATGGAGATCGCGGACCGGATCTATACCCGGCACAAGACGCTGACAGAGTTTTTCATGCGCATCGGCGTCGACGAAAAGACCGCGCGGGAGGATGCCTGCAAGGTCGAACACGACGTGAGCGAAAAGACCTTCGCGGCCATCTGCGCCCATGTGGCCAGACAGGAGTCTATGTAACACAGAACGCCCGCGCATCGCTTGATCGCGATGCGCGGGCGGTTTTTTGTTTATTTCCCCGGTTTGAAGCTGTCTTTGAGCAGGACGCTGCGGTTGAAGACCAGGTGGTCGGCGCGGCAGTCGCGGGAGTCCATGCAGAAGTAGCCGACGCGCATGAACTGGAAGCCGGGCGCGGTATGCGCCATGCGGCCTTCGCCCTCCGCGTCATACTTCTTCGCCTCTTCGACGAGCGCGGCTTCGACCTTGCAGCCGGTGAGGACCTGCAGGGAGTCGGGGTTCAGGCAGTCGAGGAAGTTCTTGTCCGGGCCGTCGGGCTGGGCGTCGGAGAAGAGGTTGCCGTACAGGCGGACCTCGGCGTCCACGGCGGTCTTGCTGTCGACCCAGTGGATCGTCGCGCCCTTGACCTTGCGGCCGTCGGCGGGATCGCCGCCGCGGGAGTCGGGGTCATAGGTGGCGTAGATCTCCTCGATGCTGCCGTCGGCAGCCTGCTTGCAGCCGGTGCAGGTGATGAGATACGCGCCCTTCAGGCGGCACTCCGGGCCGTTGGGGTACAGGCGCTTGTACTTGGGGATCGGCTCCGGCAGGAAATCCTCGGCCTCGATCCAGACCTCGCGGGAGAACGTGACGGGATGCGTGCCCTGCTCGGGATGGACAGGGTTGTTTTCGACCTCGAAGGTCTCGGTCTTGTCTTCCGGATAGTTCGTGATGACGAGCTTCACGGGGCGCAGGACGGCCATCGTCCGCTCCGCCGTGTCGTTCAGATCCTCGCGCAGGCAGTGCTCGAGCAGGGCGTATTCGACGGTGTTGGCGGACTTCGCCACGCCGATGCGCTCGCAGAAATCGCGGATGGAATGGCTGGTATAGCCGCGGCGGCGCAGGCCGCAGAGCGTGGGCATGCGCGGATCGTCCCAGCCGGAGACATAGTTCTGCTCGACGAGCTGGCGCAGCTTGCGCTTGGACATGACGGTGTGGTCGATGCCGAGGCGGGCAAACTCGATCTGGCGCGGATGGTTCGGGACGGAGACGTTGTTCACGACCCAGTCGTAGAGCGGCCGGTGGGCCTCAAACTCCAGCGAGCACAGCGAGTGCGTGATGCCCTCGAGCGCGTCCTGGATCGGGTGGGCAAAGTCGTACATCGGGTAGATGCACCACTTGTCACCCTGCCGGTGATGGTGCATGTAGCGGATGCGGTAGATGACGGGGTCGCGCATGTTGAAGTTGCCGGAGGCCAGGTCGATCTTCGCGCGCAGCGTGCGGCTGCCCTCGGGGAACTCGCCGTTCTTCATGCGCTCGAACAGGTCGAGGTTTTCCTCGACCGGGCGGTCGCGGTACGGACTCACGGCGGGCTTGCCGATGTCACCGCGGCACTCCTTGAACTGCTCGGCGGTCAGGTCGCAGACGTAGGCCAGGCCTTTTTTGATGAGCTCGACGGCAAATTCGTAGTCCTTTTCAAAATAATCCGAGCCGTAGAAGAACCGGTCGCCCCAGTCGAAGCCCAGCCAGTGGATATCGGCCTGGATGGCGTCGACGTATTCGGTGTCTTCCTTCGTCGGGTTGGTATCGTCCATGCGCAGGTTGCACAGGCCGCCGAATTTCTCGGCCGTGCCGAAATCGATCGTCAGCGCCTTGCAGTGGCCGATGTGCAGATACCCGTTCGGCTCCGGCGGAAACCGGGTGTGCACGCGCTTACCCTCGAATCGGCCGCCGGGGGCCAGATCCTCTTCAATAAAGGCGTCGATGAAATTTCTGTTTTCCAACGGCTTTCTTTCTTCTTCCATGCTTAGATCCTCCCGGATGAAATGTCCTGTAATTTTTACATTATATCCGATTTGCCCGGATAACGCAATGCAAAAATGCCATGAGGCTTCCAGAATGTGAAAAAAGTGAAAACAATCCGGGAAATTTGCATTTTCCTCTTTTCAAGTCGCCCATTATATTATAAAATAGATGGGAATTGAAAAGGAGAGTTTCTACCATGCGTGAACCGAAATATAAACGAGTGTTACTCAAGATCAGCGGAGAGGCGCTGGCGGGCGACGCGCACCGGGGGCTGGATTTCGCGGTCATCGGCGGCGTGTGCGACGTGATCAAGCAGTGCGTCGAGGCCGGCGTGCAGGTCGGCGTCGTGGTCGGCGGCGGCAACTTCTGGCGCGGCGTCAAAGACGGCGGCGGCAAGATGGAGCGCACGCGCGCGGACCATATGGGCATGCTCGCGACCGTCATCAACGCGCTGGCCGTGGCTGACTGCCTCGAGCAGCGCGGCGTGGAGGTCCGGGTACAGACGGCCATCGCCATGAACCAGATCGCCGAGCCCTACATCCGCTCCAAGGCCATCCGGCATCTGGAGAAGGGCCGCGTCGTCATCTTTGGCTGCGGCACCGGCAACCCCTTCTTCTCGACCGACACCGGCGCAGTCCTGCGCGCGGCGGAGATAGGCGCCGACGCCATCCTGCTGGCCAAGAACATCGACGGCGTCTACTCCGCCGACCCGGCCAAAGACCCCACCGCCGTCAAATACGACGCCATCACCTATGACGAGGTGCTCGCGCGTCATCTGGCCGTCATGGACACCACGGCCACATCGCTTTCCATGGATAATCATATTCCCGTTCAGGTCTTCGCGCTCAAGGACCCGCAGAACATCCTGCGCGTCGTGATGGGCGAGCCGATCGGCACGATTGTAAAGGAGGAACTTTAATATGGCAGATCTCAAGGAATTCCAGCGCAAAATGGAAAAAACGCTCGACGTTCTCGCATCCGACTTCGCCGCTGTGCGCGCGGGCCGCGCCAACGCGCAGGTGCTCGACCGCATCACGGTGGAGTACTACGGCCAGCCGAGCCCCATCAACCAGGTCGGCACCGTCGCTTCCCCCGATCCCCGCACGCTCGTCATCCAGCCGTGGGACGGCTCGCTTCTCAAGGCCATCGAAAAGGCCATCCAGACCTCGGATCTCGGCATCAACCCGCAGAATGACGGCCGCGTGATCCGCCTCGTCTTCCCGCAGCTGACCGAGGAGCGCCGCAAGGACCTCACCAAGCAGGTCCGCAAATACGCCGAAGACGCCAAGGTCGCCGTCCGCAACATCCGCCGCGACGCGGTCGACTACGTCAAGAAGGCCCAGAAGAAGGGCGAGCTGACCGAAGACGACCAGAAGAAGGCCGAAAAGGACATCCAGGACCTGACCGACAAGCACGTCAAGAAGATCGACGAGATGTGCGCCAAGAAGGAAAAGGAACTGATGGAGATCTAAGCGCGGCTAAGCGCCTCGCAGAGTTTGTGCCCGCAGGCGCAAATAAAATAGAACTCATTTTTGACGGGAGCCCCTGCTCTCGGCAAAAATACTGCTCGCCGGCAAACGTGAATTTTGGCCGCTATGCGGCCAAAACTTTGCGATGCAGCCGGCGCAACCAGATTGCCCAAAAGCCCCGGCTTTTGGGCAGATAAAAAGCCGCCGGACGGCGGCTTTTGTCGTGAAAGGCTAATTTTATATGGAAAACAATGCTCTGCCCCGGCATATCGCCATCATCATGGACGGCAACGGCCGCTGGGCAAAACAGCGCGGTCTGCCGCGCAAGATGGGCCATGCGGCAGGCTCGGAAACGTTCCGCCGCATCGCCACCTACTGCAAAAATCTCGGCGTCGAGTACCTGACGGTCTACGCGTTCTCCACGGAAAACTGGAAGCGCTCGCAGGACGAGGTGCAGGCCATCATGGCGCTGTTTGAAAAATACCTGCACGAGGCCATCGACGAAATGGAGCAGGACCATATCCGCCTGAAGATCCTGGGCGAGCTCGGCCCGATCTCGCCGAAGCTGCGCGCGCTCATCGCCCGCACGGATGAGATCTCCACGCACTATCAGGGCTTCCAGGCCGACATCTGCATCAACTACGGCGGCCGGGACGAGATCGTCCACGCCGCACGGCGCTTCGCCGCCGACTGCGTGCAGGGCCTCAAACAGCCGGAGGAGCTGACGGAGTGCGATTTTGCGCACTATCTCTACACCGACGGCATCCCGGACCCGGAGCTCATCATCCGCCCCTCAGGTGAGATCCGCACATCGAACTTCCTGCTGTGGCAGTCGGCGTATGCGGAGTATTATTTCACGGATGTGCTCTGGCCCGATTTTGATGAACAGGAACTCGACAAGGCGATCGCGTCCTACCGGACGCGCGAGCGCCGGTTTGGAGGTCGGAAATGAAACAAAGACTGCTCGTGGCCGCCATCGGCGTGCCGCTGCTGATCGTGGTGCTCGTCATCCTGCCGCCGGTCGCCGCGTGGATCCTGACCGCGGCTGCCGCCGCGTGGGAGCTGCTGCACACGGCGGGCAAGCACGTGACGCCGCTCGTCTATGGGCTGACGATGCTGATGGCTGTCCTGACCGTGGCATACATCTCTATGGACGGCTGGTGGACGGCGGTCGGTGACCGGCTGTATTTCGCGTGCGCGTATGTATTTGTCGCAGCGCTGTTTCTCATCGCAGTCGTGACGCACGGGAAGGAAACGGCGCTGCCGTTTGCCACCGTCGCGGTCTGCATCGTCGGCGGGCTTCTGTTCCCGGCGATGTACAGCTGCATCGCGCTTCTGCGCAATGTTTCGCCCGCGTGCGTCCTGATGCCGTTTGTCATCGCGTTCATCGGCGACAGCTTTTCGATGCTGGGCGGCATGGCCTTCGGCCATAAGAAATTTGCCCCGCACGTGAGCCCCAATAAAACGTGGGCAGGCTTCCTTGCGGGCCCGGTCGGCAGCGCCGCCGGCATGGTGCTGCTGGGGCTTGTTGCGAAGCTTGTCTGGCAGATGGAGCTGCCGCTGTGGTTCCTAGCCGTCATCGGCGTCGTCGCCAATCTCTTCGGCCAGCTGGGTGATCTTTCGACGAGCCTCATCAAGCGTGAGGCGGGCATCAAGGACTACAGCCACATTTTCCTGACCCACGGGGGCGTGCTCGACCGGTTTGATTCGACGCTCTTTATCGCGCCCGTGGTGTACGCGATGCTGTTTGTACTGGAGAAGCTATGACACATACGATCACGATCCTCGGCTCCACCGGCTCCATCGGCCGCCAGACCCTGTCGGTGGCGGAGGAGCTGGGCCTGCGCGTCGCTGCGCTGACGGCGGAAAAGAACGTGGACCTGCTGGAGGCCCAGTGCCGCAAATACCGGCCGGAACTCGCCGTCATGACGGAGAATGCGGCCGCGGAGGAATTAAAGACCCGTCTTGCGGATATGAATATAAGGGTGCTCGCGGGCAGCGAGGCGCTGTGTGAGGCCGCGGCGCTGCCGCAGGCCGATACCGTCGTCGCAGCGGTGTGCGGCTTTGCCGCCCTGCGGCCGACGCTCACGGCCATCCGCGAGAACAAGCGCATCGCCCTTGCCAACAAAGAGACCATGGTCTGCGCCGGGCAGCTCATGCAGGCCGCGGCGCGCGCATCCGGCGCGGAGATCATCCCCGTCGACTCGGAGCATTCGGCCATTTTCCAGTGCCTGATGGGCTGCCGGGACCAGCGGGAGGTCAAGCGCCTGATCCTGACCTGCTCCGGCGGGCCGTTCTTCGGGAAAAGCCGGGAAGAACTGGCGTCCGTGACCAAAGCGGACGCCCTGCGCCACCCCAACTGGAAGATGGGCGCGAAGATCACCATCGACTGCGCCACGCTCATGAACAAGGGGCTGGAGATCATCGAGGCCATGCGGCTGTATGAGCTGCCGCTGGAGAAGGTCACGGCCGTCATCCACCGGCAGTCGGTCGTGCATTCGCTGGTCGAGTTCGTCGACGGCGCGGTACTGGCGCAGCTGGGCGTGCCCGATATGCGCATCCCCATCGGCCTTGCCATGACGTACCCGAACCGGCTGCACAACCCGGCCCCCGCCCTCGATCTGCTCTCCTGCGGCCCGCTGACCTTCGATCCCATCGACGAAGCCGCCTTCCCCTGCTTCGCGCTTGCCAAAGAGGCGGCAAAGACCGGCGGCACGGCCTGCACGGCCATGAACGCCGCCAACGAAGAGGCCGTCGCCCTCTATCTGCAGGACCGGATCGGGTTCTACGACATCCCGGACGCCGTGGCGGCGGCGCTGCGGCTGCCGGTCACGGCTGAGCCGTCGCTGGACGATATTTTTGAGGCGGACCGCCTTGCCCGCGCCTATACGCGCGAGCGGTTTTCTGACAGGTGATTTCATGTATATTCTCATTGCGATCCTGATTTTCGGCTTTCTGATCTTCATCCACGAGCTGGGCCATTTTCTCACGGCCAAGGCGCTGGACGTGCAGGTGAACGAGTTTTCCATCTGCATGGGCCCGGCCATCGTGAAAAAGCAGCGCGGCGAGACGCTCTATGCCCTGCGCTGCATCCCCGTGGGCGGCTACTGCGCCATGGAGGGCGAGGATGAGGAATCCGACAATCCCCGGGCCTTTACCTCCAAAGTCTGGTGGAAACGGCTCATCATTCTGGCGGCCGGTTCGTTCATGAACTTTCTGACGGGCCTGGTGGTGCTGGTGATCCTCTACTCGTGCGTGTCGGGCTTTTCGACCGCGAAGATCTCCGGCTTCTTTGACGGCTGCGAGCTGCAGTCGGAGCAGGGGCTGCAGGTCGGCGACGAGCTTTACAAGATCGACGGCCGCCGCGTGTATATCTATTCCGACGTCTCCACGCTCCTTTCCCGCAACAAGACGGGCAGCTACGATCTGGTCGTGAAGCGGGACGGAAAGCTGGTCGAGCTGCAGGACTTTGCCATGCAGCAGAAGCTCTACGACGTGGACGGCGTGCAGCAGTATAAATACGGCCTGTATTTCGGCCACGAGGAGAAGACGGTCGGGACCGTCCTCAAAAACACGTGGTACACGGCGCTGGATTTTGCGCGGCTCGCCTGGATGAGCCTCGGGGATCTGGTGTCCGGGCTGGTATCGGTGAACGACATGTCCGGGCCGGTCGGCGTGGTGTCCGCCATCGCCCAGACCGGCGAGTCCGCCGCGACCACGGCGGACGGCATTCTGAACGTGCTGTATCTCGGGGCGTTCATCGCGGTCAATCTGGCCGTCATGAACATGCTGCCCCTGCCGGCGCTGGACGGCGGCCGCGCGTTTTTGCTGCTGGTGAACACGGTGTTCACCGCGATCACGAAGAAGAAAATTCCCTCCAAGTATGAAGGCTATATCCACGCGGCGGGCATGATCCTGCTGCTGGCGTTTATGGCATTCATCACGTTCAAGGATATCTGGAAGCTGGTGCACTGAATGGAACGAAAGCTGACAAAGCGGATCCAGGTCGGGCCCGTCGCCGTGGGCGGCGGCGCGCCGGTCTCGATCCAGTCGATGCTCAATACAAGGACCACGGATGTGGAGGGCTCGCTCGCCCAGATCCGCGCGCTGGCCGCCGCGGGCTGTGAGATCGCGCGGCTGGCCGTGCCGGACATGGAGGCGGCGGAGGCCTTCGGCGATATTTGCGCGGCCTCTCCCCTGCCGCTGGTCGCGGACATCCACTTTGACTACCGCCTTGCCATCCGCGCGGCGGAAAACGGCGCGGCCAAGATCCGCATCAACCCCGGCAACATCGGCGGGGAAGACCGCGTGCGCGCGGTCGTCGAGGCCTGCGGCGCGCGGGGGATCCCCATCCGCATTGGCGTGAACGGCGGCAGTCTCGAGCCGCGGCTTCTGGAAAAGTACGGCCGCCCCACGCCGGAGGCGCTGGTCGAAAGCGCGTTCGGACATATCGCGCTGCTGGAAAAGTACGATTTCCACGACATCTGCGTGTCGATGAAATCCAGCTCCGTGCCGCTGATGATCGAGGCCTACCGCCTGTTCTCCGAGCGGTCGGACTATCCCCTGCACATCGGCGTCACCGAGACCGGCACCGCGCGCATGGGGACCATCAAATCCGCCATGGGCATCGGCGCGCTTTTGTGCCAGGGCATCGGCGATACGATGCGCGTGTCGCTGACGGCCGACCCGGTGCAGGAGGTTTTGACGGCGAAGGATATCCTCAAGGCCGCGGGCCTGCGCAAGACCGGCGTCAACATCGTCGCCTGCCCGACCTGCGGGCGCACGCGCATCGATCTGATCGGCCTGGCCAACCAGGTCGAGCAGGCGCTGGCCGCCTGCGAAAAGCCCATCACGGTCGCCGTCATGGGCTGCGTGGTCAACGGGCCCGGCGAGGCCCGGGAGGCCGATATCGGCATCGCCGGCGGCGACGGCTGCGGCATTCTGTTCGTCAAGGGCAAGCAGCTCAAAAAGCTCCCCTACGACGAGCTGCTGCCCACGCTGTTAGAGTACATAGAGAAGTTGTAAAACCATGAGTGAAGTATTTTTCCCCGCGCTGTTCCCAGGCTTTGAGCCGCCGGAGGAGCTGGCGCAGGCGCTCGAGCGCCTCGCCGTCGTCCACGCCGAGCTCGACCGGGATGCGCGCACCATCCGCCTCGACGCGCAGGCGGAGAAGTATTTCGCGGAAAAGCAGCTCCAGACGCTCTGCCGGGCCGTAGAAAAGGCCTACGGCCTGAAGTCGCTGGAGCTTTCGGTGCGTTATCCGGAAGAGGAGCTGCCGCATATGGACTTCCGCGATCTGGCGCAGGTGTTCATCCGCGCGTTCTCACCCTCGGCCGCCATTCTGGCCGGGGCACAATATACGGTCGAAGACGACACCGTGACCATCCATCTGCGCGCCAACGGCAAGGATTCCATCCTCCAGAACGCCAAAAAGGGCGAGCAGTTCCTGCGCGAGCGCTTCGGCGTGACGAAGAAGATCGAAGTCGAGGCGCACAGCAACCTCGAGGGCAAGGCCCTGTTTGAAGAGACGGCCCGCATCCGGGCCGAGGCGCTCAAAAACACCCCGGCCATCCAGCCCTCCGCACAGGCCCCCGGCGCGGCTCCTGCCGCAAGAGCTCCCCGCAGCGCACCCGCGCCGCAGGAGCCGACGGGCGCGCTGTTCTACGGGCGGCCGTTTTCGGGCCGGGCGGTGCGGATGGACGAGCTCAATCTCGATATGTTCCGCGTGATCGTCGAGGGCAAGGTCTTCGCCGTGCAACACCGGGAGCTCAAGAAGCGCGGTGCGTGGGTCGTCTGCTTCGACATGACGGACTACACCAGCTCCGTCCGTGTCAATCAGTTTATGGAGGCTGCCAAGGCCAAGCCCATCATCGACAACGTGCAGGCCGGCATGTGGCTGCGCGTGCAGGGCAAGATGAGCTTTGACCGCTACGACAACGAAATGGTCCTGCAGCCGGCCGCCATGGAGAAGATCGAGGCGCCCAAGCGCCGCGATACCTACCCCGAAAAGCGCGTGGAGCTGCATCTGCATACCACGATGTCGTCCATGGACGCGCTGACCGATGCCGGCGCGGCCGTCAAGCGTGCGGCCAGCTGGGGCCACCGCGCCATCGCCATCACCGACCACGGCGGGGCCCAGTCCTTCCCCGACGCGATGAAGGCCGCGAGCAAGGCCAAGGTCGCCGGGACGGATCAGAACATCAAGATCCTCTACGGCTGTGAGGGCTACTACGTCAACGACGTCGACGACCGCATTGCCGTCCACGGCGACGGAGACTTCTCCTTCGACGAGGAATACGTCGCCTTCGACCTCGAGACGACCGGCCTTTCGTCTCTGCACGACACGATCATCGAGATCGGCGCGGCCATCATGAAGGGCAAGGAGGTGCTCAGCACCTTCCAGATGTTCGTCGACCCGCACCGGCCGCTGCAGCCGAAGATCATCGACCTCACCGGCATCACCGACCAGATGCTCGCCGGGCAGCCGGATATCTCCGAGGCGATCTTGCAGTTTCTCGACTATGCCGGCGGCCGGCCGCTGTGCGCGCACAACGCCGATTTTGATATCGGCTTCGTGACGGCGGCGTGCGAGCGCCTCGGCATCGCGTTCCAGCCGACGTACGTCGATACGCTCATCCTGGCGCAGAATCTGATGCCGGAGCTCGGCAAATACAAGCTCAACATCGTCGCGGACGCGCTGAGTCTGCCCGATTTCAACCACCACCGCGCCTCCGACGACGCCATCACCTGCGGGTATCTGCTCATGCGCTTTTTCAAAATGCTGCAGGAGCAGGGCATCGACCATCTGCAGGCCATCAACCCGCGCATGGAGGAGCTGCGCTCCGGCAGCAAGATCATGGACCGCCGCGCGCGGCACATCATCGTCTTCGCCAAAAACTCCATCGGCCTGCGCAACCTCTACCGGCTGATCTCCTACGGCAATCTCAAATACTTCCGCCGTGTGCCGATCATGCCGAAGTCGGAGATCCTGCAGTGGCGCGAGGGGCTCATCATCGGCTCGGCCTGCGAGGCGGGCGAGCTGTTCCAGGCCATCCTGAACCACAAGAGCTGGGCGGAGCTCAAGCGCATCGCGTCTTTCTATGACTTCCTCGAGATCCAGCCCATCTGCAACAACCGCTTCATGCTCGACAAGGGTCTTGCCGAGGATGAGGAGGAGCTGCGCGGCTTCAACCGCACCATCGTCAGGCTCGGCGAGGAGCTAGGCAAGCCCGTCGTCGCCACCGGCGACGTGCACTTCCTCGACCCGGAGGACGAGATCTTCCGCCACATCCTGCTTGCCACCAAGCAGATGCCCGACGCCGACCGGCCGCTGCCGCTGTATCTGCGGACGACGGACGAAATGATGGCGGAATTCGCGTATCTCGGCGAAGAAAAGGCGCGCGAGGTCGTCATCGACAACCCGAACCGCATCGTCGACTGGTGTGAGACGCTGCGGCCCGTGCCGCACAATCTGTTCGCGCCGAAGATCGAGAATTCGGTCGAGGACCTCAAATCCCTCGTCTACGGCAAGCTCCACCGGCTCTACGGCGAAAACCCGCCCGAGCTCGTGCAGAAGCGCGTCGACACCGAGATGCACGACATCATCTCCTGCCACTACGACGTCATCTACATGTCCGCGCAGAAGCTCGTGCAGAACTCGCTCGAGCACGGGTATCTGGTCGGCTCGCGTGGCTCCGTCGGCTCGTCGATCGTGGCGTATATGTCCGGCATTACGGAGGTCAACTCCTTCCCGCCGCACTACCGCTGCCCGAACTGCAAATACACGACCTTCGACGTGCCTGCCGACTGCGCCTGCGGCGCGGACCTGCCCGATGCCGTCTGCCCCAAATGCGGGGCGAAGCTCGACAAGGACGGCTTCAACATCCCGTTTGAGACCTTCCTCGGCTTCGGCGGCGACAAGGTCCCGGATATCGACCTCAATTTCTCCGGCGAGTATCAGGCCAAGGCGCACGCCTACTGCGTGCAGATGTTCGGCAAGACGCACGTCTTCCGCGCCGGCACCATCGGCACCGTCGCGGAAAAGACGGCCTACGGCTACGCGAAAAAATACCTGTCGGAGCGCGGCAAGACTGTCTCCAAGGCCGAGGAGAACCGGCTGGCGCTCGGCTGCGTCAACGTCAAGCGCACGACCGGCCAGCACCCGGGCGGCCTCGTTGTCATCCCGCAGGAAAACGAGATCTGGGACTTCTGCCCCGTGCAGCACCCGGCGGACGACAAGGACTCCGAGTGGATCACCACGCATTTTGAATATCACTCCATGGAGGAAAACCTCCTGAAGCTCGACATGCTGGGTCACGATGACCCGACCATGATCCGCATGCTCGAGGATATGACCGGCGTCGACGCGCAGAAGATCCCGCTCGACGATCAGGACACCATGTCCATCTTCACCTCCAGCAAGGTCCTGGGGTATGAGAACGACCCGATCCTGGGGCCGGTCGGCTCCGTCGCCATCCCGGAATTCGGCACGGGCTTCACCAGAGGCATGCTGCAGGAGACGCAGCCGACGAAGTTCGATACCCTCATCCGCCTTTCCGGCTTCTCCCACGGCACGGACGTGTGGCTGGGCAACGCCAGAGACCTGATCCTGTCCAAGACCGCCTCGGTCAACGACGCCATCGGCTGCCGCGACGATATCATGCTCTATCTCATCAAGTGCGGCATGCCGGAAAAGCGCTCGTTCAAGATCATGGAGGCCGTCCGAAAGGGCCGCGGTCTGCCCGAGGGCGCAGAGGAGGAGATGAAGGCCGCGGGCGTGCCGGAATGGTACATCGGCTCGTGCAAGAAGATCAAATACCTCTTCCCGAAGGCGCACGCGACGGCGTATGTCATGATGGCCTTCCGCATCGCGTGGTTCAAGGTGCACCAGCCGCTGGCGTTCTACGCCGCATACTTCTATCGCCGCAGCCAGAAGGGCGGCTTTGACGAGGGCATGATGTGCCACGGCATCGAGCTTGTCAAAAAGAAGCTGCAGGAGATCAAGGCAGACGAGGATTCCACGGCCAAGGATGACGATCTGTTCACCACGCTGGAGGTCTGCTACGAGTTCTACCTGCGCGGCTTCTCCTTCGCGCCGATCGATATCTATCATTCGCACGCGACAAAATTCCTGATCGAGGACGGGCAGCTCCGCCCGCCGTTCGTGGCCGTGTCCGGTCTCGGCGAGACGGCGGCATGGGACATCATGAACTGCCGTGACAGCATGGAATTCCTCTCCGTCGAGGAATTTGCCGACGCCTGCCCGAAGGTATCGAAGACGCTCATCGACCAGCTCCAGCAAGCCGGCGCCTTCGGCACCCTCCCCCTCACCAGCCAGCTGACCCTGTTCTGACCCCAAGGCTCCCCCCGGCGGGGAGCCTTGGGGTCATGCTTGACAACTTCGGTATAATAATAACAAAAGAACTGAAAGGGATCATAGATCATATATGATGAAAAAACGAATTTTTGCCGGGGTGCTGGCGCTGCTGATGGTTTGTGGGATGCTCTCCGGCTGCGCGGCGCGGGAGGCGGAGCGGTGGGACGTGCTGGCCACGACCGGGCCGGTCTGGTCCATGACCGGGGCGCTGCTGGAGGGGACAGGCCTCAGCTGCGGCCGGGTCATCACGGAAAGCGTCTCCTGCCTGCATGATTATACGCTGACCGTCGCGCAGATGGAGAAGATTGGCCGGGCCGACGTCGTCGTTTTAAACGGCCTCGGGCTGGAGGATTTTATGGAGGACGCGCTGCAGACCGCCAAGCAGACCATTACCGCCTCGACCGGCGTTGAGACGCTTCCCGGCGAGGACGGAGACGACCCGCACATCTGGCTGGATCCCGCGAATGCCATCCGCATGTGCCGGAATATCGCAGACGGTCTTTCCGCCGTCTATCCGGACAAGCAGGTGCAGATCACGCAGAACCTGCAGTCTGTCACCGCAGAATACCAGGCCGCCCAGGCCTACGGCGACGAGACGCTGCGGGCGCTCTCCTGCCGGGAGCTTGTGACCTTCCACGACGGGTTTTCCTACTTCGCCCGCGCATTCGGCCTGACGATCGCCGCGGCCATGGAAATTGAGGAGGGCAGCGAGCCCTCCGCCCGCGAGATCGAGACCATCATCCATCTGGTCGAGGACCGGCAGATCCCCGCTGTCTTCTGCGAGGAAAACGGTGAGACGCTGACCGCGCAGACCGTCGCCAACGAGACGGGCGCGGCGCTCTATGCCCTCACGATGGGCATGGGCGAGGGCGAGATGGGCTGCACAGACGCCATTTACAAAAACATCGACACGATCCGGGAGGCGCTTTCATGATCCCACATCTGCATCCGCACGCGGGCGACTGCGAACACGCCTGCTGTTTGAAGATCGAGCATCTGTCCGTCCGCATCGGCGGCGAGGCGATCCTCGACGATATCAACCTGCACATGCACTGCGGCCAGATGGTCGCGCTGATCGGGCCGAACGGCGCGGGCAAATCCACGCTCATCCGCGCCATTCTCGGCCAGCGCGACTACGAGGGGAAGATCACCTTCCATGAGGCCTCCGGCAAGCAGACGAAGCTGCGCATCGGCTACGTGCCGCAGAGCCCGGCCTTTGACCGCGGCGACCCGGTGAGCGTGATGGATCTGTTCACCTGCTGCATTTTCCGCCGTCCCGCCTTCCTGCGGCCGACGAAGGCCATGCGGGAAAAGGTCCTCGCGTGTCTGGAAAATGTCCACGGCGAGGCGCTCATCGACAAGCGTATCGGCGCACTGTCTGGCGGCGAGCTGCAGCGGGTCCTGCTCGCGCTGGCGCTCGAGCCGATGCCGAACATCCTGATCCTCGACGAACCGCTCTCGGGCGTGGACGTGGAGGGCATGAGCCTGCTCATGGACATGCTCGACGAGATCCGGAAAAAATTTGACCTTTCGATCCTCATGACGACGCACGATTTTTCCATGCTCGAGCGGTACTGCGACCAGGTCGTGCTGCTGCAGGGGAAGATCCTCCGGCGCGGGACACCGCTGGACGTGCTCTCGTCCGACGAGTTCGCAAAGGCATTCCACATGGGAGGAGGCGCACAGGCATGAGCGTCTGGTACGCGATCTTGAACGCGCTCGGGCTGCCGATGTTCGAGATGGATTTCATGAAAAACGCTTTGCTGGCGGTGCTGCTGATGGCCCCGCTGTTCGGGCTGCTGTCGACCATGATCGTGACGGGGCGGATGAGCTTCTTTTCTGACGCGCTGGGCCATTCCGGCTTTACCGGCATCGCCATCGGTGCGCTGTGCGGCGCGGTGCAGCCGATCTATTTCGCGGTGGGGCTGTCGGTTTTGTTCGCGCTGCTGTTTTCCTTCGTGCGCAGCCGGACGAGCCAGTCGGCCGACACGATCATCGGCGTGTTCTCCTCCACGGCGGTCGCGCTCGGCATTTTTATCGTCACACTCGGCGGCCGGAGCTTTACAAAATTCAACCGCTATCTGATCGGCGATATCCTCTCGGTCACGCCGGGGGAGATCGGGCTGCTGGCGCTGGTTTTGCTGGCGGTCGTGCTGCTGTGGGTGTTCGGGTCGAACCAGCTGGTGCTCACGGCGGTGCATCCGCAGCTGGCCTCCTCCCGCGGTATTGCGACGAAGCGCAACGAGACGCTCTTTACCGTCGCTATCGCCATCGTCGTGACGCTGGCGATGAGCTGGGTGGGACTGATGGTCATCAATTCCCTGCTCGTGCTGCCCGCGGCGGCTTCGCGCAATCTGGCGCGGAACTTGCGGCAGTATCACCTGTTTTCCATCCTGTCGGCGCTGGGCTGCAGCCTGCTCGGGCTGATGACGGCGTATGTGCTCGGCTGCTCGGCGGGCGCGACGATCGCGCTGTATCTGGCGGCCTATTTTGCCGTGTCGTTCGCCCTGCGCGGGCGCGCGGGCTAGGGTGTCTCTGAGCGGCAGTCTGCGATAGAATACAAAATTCTGCCGGGATCCCCTGTGGATTCCGGCTTTTCTGCCACTTGTATGCAGAAAAAAAGTGTGATAAACTTTGAAGCAAAGGAGATGCGGACGTGAACTGGGAAGAGCTGAAAGAGGCAAAGCTGCCCATCGTCCTCTACGGCATGGGCGACGGCGCCGACCGGATCCTCGCCGCGCTCGCGGCGCACGGGCTGCAGGCCGCGGGCGTGTTTGCCAGCGACGAATTTGTCCGCGGGCAGGTCTTCCACAGCTTCCCCGTCCTGCAGTATGAGGAGGCGAAGCGGCGGTTCGGGCGGATGCTCGTGCTGCTGGCGTTTGGGACGGGGCTGCCCGCCGTTCTCGCGCGCATCGACCAGATTGCGCAGGAGCAGACGCTCCTGGCCCCGGATTTCCCCGTGGTGGGCAATACCCCCTTTGACCGGGCGTTCTGCGAGGCCCATCGGGCCGAATTGGAAACGGTTCATTCGCGTCTGGCGGACGCGCAGTCCCGCCGGGTATTCGAAGATCTGCTCGCGTACAAGCGGAGCTGGCAGATCCCGTATCTTCGCCGCTGCGAGACGGACCCGGACGAGGCCTATGCCTCGATCCTGCGCCTTGGGCCGGGCGAGACGCTCGTCGATCTCGGCGCGTACAAGGGCGATACCGTGCAGGAATTCGTGCGCTGGTGCCCGGACTACCGGGCGATCTGGGCCGTGGAGCCGGACACGTATTCCTTCCGGCGGCTGACAGCTTCCACAGCAGGGCTCCGCAGCTGCACGTGCGTGCAGGCGCTGGCCGGGCAGACCCCCGGCATGGCGCAGCTTGCCGCCAGAGGCGGCCGCGGCTCGCGCAAAGCTGCCAGCGGTGTGCCGACGCCGGTCGTCAGCGCGGACCAGCTGCTCTGCGGGCAGAGCGCGAGCTTTTTCAATATCGACGTGGAGGGCGCCGAGCGTGAGGCCATCCTCGGCGCGGCGGAGACCATCCGGCGCTGCCGGCCGAAGCTGCTGCTCGCCGCCTATCACCGCAGCGAGGACCTGTTCGCCCTGCCGCAGCTCGTGTTTTCCATCCGCAGCGACTATCAGCTGTACCTCCGCCACCACCAGCAGCTGCCGGCGTGGGACGTCAACTTTTATTTCGTCTGAATTTCTGCATAAGCTATATAGACAGAGGTCATTCCATGAAGATCGCAGATATCCACGCACACATTTTCCCTGACAAGCTGGCCGAGAAGGCGTCGCACTCCATCGGCGATTTCTACGGCGTCAGCATCGAACGCGAGGCCAACATGCACTGCCTGACGGCCGAGGACCGGCTGGCGGGCGTCACCCGCTGCGTCGTCTCCAACTCCGCGACCAGCGCGAAGCAGGTCTTCAACGCCAACACCTTCCTGGCCGAGGCCGTCCGCGGCCACGCGGGCTACCTTGCCTTCGGCACGATCTACCCGGGTATGGACGGCTATGAGGAGGAGCTCGACCGGATGCTGGAGCTCGGCCTGCGCGGCATCAAGATCCACCCGGATTTCCAGAAGCTCGCCATCGACGACGAGAGCGCCATCGACACCTACAAGGCCATCGCCAGACGGGGGCTGCCGGTGCTGTTCCACATGGGCGACAACCGGTATGATTTCTCCTCGCCCGAGCGGCTGACGAATCTGCTGCGGCGCGTACCGGATCTGCAGGTCGTGGCCGCGCATTTCGGCGGCTGGAACATCTGGCCGCAGTCGCTGGCCCATCCGCAGCCGGAAAGCGTGCTGTACGACACGTCCTCCACGCTCGGCATGACCGACCGGGACATCGTCCTGCGCCTCATCGACAAGATCGGCCCCGACCGGCTGATCTTCGGCACGGATTTCCCGATGTGGAGCCCGAAGGAGGAGCTTGCACGCTTTCTCGCCCTCGATCTGGACGAGAGCTCCCGGCAGAAGATCCTGTATGAGAACTTCATGAAGCTGCTCAAGCTGCATGATGAAGACGAAGAATCAACGAAAAGAGGAGACGCACATGTATCAGATCGGCATTGATATCGGCGGGACCAACGTCAAGATCGGCCTGCTGAACGAGGCGCTGGAGCTCTGCGCAGAGATCTCCATCCCCTTCCCCCACACGACGGCGGAGGATATGGCGGCGCAGATCCGCGCAGCTGTCGGCCCGATGCTGCAGGCGCGCGGCGCGGCGCTTTCGGACGTGGAATCGCTCGGCGCGGTCGTCCCCGGCAGCATCGACGCGGCGGGCGAGACGGTCGTCGACGCGCACAACCTGAACTTCCACAATGTGCCCCTGCGCAAGATCCTGTCGGACGCCTTCCCCGGCATCCCCGTCTATATCGCCAACGACGCCAACGGCGCAGCGCTGGCCGAGCTCTATACCGGCGCGTTCGTCGGCTGCAAGACGGGCGTGCTGCTGACGCTCGGCACGGGGCTTGGCGGCGGCATCATCCTGAACGGCAAAATGTTCAACGGCGGCATGAACCACGGCGTGGAGCTGGGGCATGCGTATCTGGTCGACGGCGGCGAGCCGTGCACCTGCGGCAATCTCGGCTGCATGGAGGCCTACTGCGCTGCCTCCGCCCTCACAAGAGACGGCCGCCGCGCCATGCAGGCGCACCCCGAGAGCATGCTGACCGAGCAGACCGGCGGCGACCCCGGCAAGATCACCCCGAAGCTCGTCACCGACTGCGCAAAGGCGGGCGACGCGGCGGCGAAGGCCGTGTTCGACACGTATATCGAGCATCTGAGCTCCGCGTGCGCGTCGGTCTACAACATTCTGGACCCTGAGGTCCTCGCCATCGGCGGCGGACTGAGCGCGGCGGGCCCGTTCCTGTTTGACCCGCTGCAGGAGAAGGTCAGCAAAAAATGTTTCTACGCGACCCGCGGCAAGCTGGTCCCGGCGGTTCTCGGCAACGAGGCCGGCATGGTCGGCGCAGCCCTGCTCGCGCGCGACGCAAAGGTGTAAAAGATTCCGCCGCGGCGGTCCAAAGGCTTCCCCTATGAGGGGAAGCTGTCGCCGAAGGCGACGGATGAGGTGGACAGTGTCACATAGACGCAAGTGCCTCCACCTCATCCGTCACGGCTTCGCCGTGCCACCTTCCCCTCATAGGGGAAGGCTTTGGGATGCTCTGCCGTCAATTTTCACGCGCATTTTCCTCTGGATGCTCATATACTAAGCAGGATCGCAAAAAGGAGGAAGCGTATGGACAGAAGATTTTGTGGGTTTACGGATCACGGGGATCTGGATGATCTGATCTTCCGGGACGAGGAATACGAAGTCAGCCGCCGCTGAGGCGGAAAAGCGTCTTCTCCGCGTGGGAAGGCGCTTTGCCTCTTTACATCCCATTTGTTTTCCTGTATAATATTCTTCGATAATTTTGAAAAGTGTGGGGAAACCATGATCGAATTTGATGAATATAAAGTAAAACTCAACAATATCCGGCCGAAGCTGGACGCGCTGTCCGACTCGCTCGGCATTGAGGCGGCGAAGGAGGAGATCGAACGTCTGCACGCGCAGATCGACTCCGACGGCTTCTGGGACAACCAGGAGGTCTCACAGAAGGTCATGAAGCAGAGCCGCCAGCTCGAGTCCAAGGTCGAGCTGTATGAGAGAATGTGCAGCCAGTGGGACGATCTTTACACGCTGTGTGAGATGGCCATCGAGGAAGGCGACGACTCCATGCTCCCCGAGCTGACCGAGGGCTATGCCCAGCTCGAGCAGGAGATGGAAAAGGCCCGGCTCGAGACGCTTCTGTCCGGCGAGTATGACAACAACAACGCCATCGTCTCCTTCCAGGCGGGCGCGGGCGGCACCGAGGCGCAGGACTGGGCCTCCATGCTCTACCGCATGTACACCCACTGGACTGAGCAGCACGGCCTGAGCTACAAGATCCTCGACTACCTCGACGGCGACGAGGCGGGCATCAAATCCGCCAGCATCCTCATCGAGGGCGAGAACGCCTACGGCCTGCTCAAGAGCGAAAACGGCGTTCACCGCCTCGTGCGCGTGTCTCCGTTCGACGCCAACGCCCGGCGGCAGACCTCGTTTGCCGCGGTCGAGGTCATCCCCGAGATCACCGACGATTCCAAGGACGTCGAGATCCGGCCCGAGGACATCGAGATGCAGGTCTACCGCTCCTCCGGCGCGGGCGGACAGCACATCAACAAGACAAGCTCCGCCGTGCGCCTGATCCACAAGCCGACCGGCATCGTCGTCTCCTGCCAGACGCAGCGTGACCAGTTCCAGAACCGCGAGACCTGCATGCGCATGCTCCGCTCGAAGCTCATCGAGATCAAAGAGCGCGAGCATCTCGACAAGATCTCCGATATCAAGGGCGCGCAGCTCAAGATCGAGTGGGGCAGCCAGATCCGCAACTACGTCTTCATGCCCTACACGCTCGTCAAGGACACGCGCACGGGCTACGAGACTTCGAACGTGAACGCCGTGATGGACGGCGGGCTCGACGGCTTCATCAACGCCTATCTCACCTGCCTTGCCACGAATACCTGGGTCACAAAGAGCTGATTTTTGCGGAAAACAGCAAATATCCCCTTGCATTCGGGTTTAAATTATGATATGATTTTCTAGCTGTTTAATAGCAGCCTGATTGGATACGATCTCGGCGAGCCGTCTGCCGGCGAAGGGCGGCATATGGTTTGGAGGAATTATCATGAACGCTCTGCATACGATTTTAACGATCATTCAGGTCATCCTGGCTGTCGGCCTTGTTGTTATCGTGACCATCCAGTCCGGTAAATCCGCGGGCCTGTCTGGCGCCATTGCCGGCGGCAGCGGTGATACCTATCTCGGCAAGAACAAGAACAAGGGTCTCGATGCCAAGCTCGCCCTCGCTACCAAGTGGGTCGGCGGCGTGTTCATCGTCCTGACGCTGGTCCTGAACCTGTTCTGATCTGTGATCCAAAGCTGCAGCGATACCCGGCCTGGCTGGGTATCGTTTTTTATCTGCCGCCCCGGGCCCTCCCGGGCGGTTTTTTGGAGGAAGTCATGCCGAAACAAACCTGGAAGACGCTCGCGCCGCAGCTCCGGCTGGTCTGGCAGCTGAGTCTGCCCGCCATTCTGACGCAGATCACGACGATCGCCATGCAGTATATCGACTCTGCCATGGTCGGCGCGCTGGGCGCGGACGCCTCGGCGGCCATCGGCCTCGTGGCCTCGAGCACGTGGCTGTTCGGCGGCGTGACGACCGCGGTGTCCGCGGGCTTTTCCGTGCAGGTCGCGCACCGCATCGGCGCGGGCGAGGACACCGAGGCCCGGACCATCGTCCGGCACGGGCTGGCGGCGGCCCTGACGCTGGCGGCACTGCTGGCGCTGCTGGGGCTCGGTATCTGCCGGCAGCTCCCCTGCTGGCTCGGCGGCGGCGCGGAGATCTGCGCGGACGCGAGCGCGTATTTTCTGACGTTTTCGCTGATGCTGCCGTTTTCGCAGCTCAATTCGCTGACCGCGGGCTTTTTGCAGTGCGCGGGCGACATGGTCACGCCGAGCGTGCTCAACGCGGTGATGTGCGGGCTGGACGTGGTCTGCAACGCGCTGCTGATCCCGCATTTCGGCGTGCTCGGCGCGGGGATGGGCACGGCGCTGGCCTGCGCGCTGGTGAGTCTGGCGATGGGTTGGTGCTGCTGCGTGCGCAATGCGCAGCTGCGGCTGCGGCGCGGCGAGGCGCATGCGTTCCGACCGGAGATCTTAAAGAAAGCGTTCCGCATCGGCGCGCCGGTGGCGGTGCAGGAGATCGCCATGAACGGGGCGATGGTCGCCTCGACCATGATCCTGGCGCCGCTGGGCGCGGCGGCCATCGCGGCCAACTCCTTCGCGGTGACGGCGGAGAGCCTGTGCTACATGCCGGGCTACGGCGTCGGCTCAGCCGCGACCACGCTCGTCGGCCGCAGCGTCGGCGCTGGTGACGCCGTACAGGCCCGGCGGTACGGGAACATCTGTACGGCCCTTGGCGGCGCGCTGATGGGCTGCACGGGGCTTCTGATGATGATCTTCTGCCCGTTCGTGTTCCGGCTGCTGACGCCGGTCGCAGAGGTCCGGACGCTTGCGGCGCAGGTGCTGCGGATCGGGCTGCTGGCGGAGCCGCTGTTCGGCGTGTCCATCGCGGCGGCGGGCGCGCTGCGCGGGGCGGGCGACACGCTCGTGCCGAGTCTTCTGAATCTCGGCAGCATCTGGATCGTCCGGCTGGGGCTGGCGCTGCTGCTCGTGGGGAAGCTTGGGCTGCGCGGCATGTGGATCGCGATGGCGATCGAGCTGTGCGTCCGCGGCACGCTGATGCTCTGGCGGCAGAAGACCTCGAAGTTCTACGAAACACAGAGCAAGCTGCACGGAGGCTGAAGCAGCCCAAAGGCTCCCCTCCCAGGGGCCGATTCCCCCTATCAGGGGGAAATGTCCCGAAGGG